>Ga0233415_10000965_pt1 | contig 12898 bp, 17 predicted proteins | sample Na_anoxic_12_MG_FD_188631 | JGI IMG/M metagenome (GOLD analysis project Ga0233415, IMG submission 188631) | Seawater microbial communities from Saanich Inlet, British Columbia, Canada - Na_anoxic_12_MG | ecosystem: Environmental > Aquatic > Marine > Inlet | place: Canada: British Columbia... | reverse complement strand
AAAATATAAGCAAATATATTTTGAATTTATAAGTAAAGTAGAGCTAGCTAGCTTGAGACGAGAATTGAACTCGCGACCTTTGCATTACAAGTGCAATGCTCTACCACTAAGCTACCCAAGCGATTTTCTTTTTTCTTTTTTCTTTTTTCTTTTTTCTTTTTTTCTTTTTTCTTTTTTTCTTTTTTCTTTTTTTATTTCTTTTTTTATTTAACAAATGATTTACGGGTAGGCGTTGACAAAGGCGTCGTCGTTCTTCTTGGCGAAATGCTTGGTCATAAACGTCTGCAGGTTGAAAAAGGACAGCTCCACGTCATCGGGCACCTTCAGGAGCTTCTTCAGCTTGGCGTCGCGGTGCACCTCGATGAAACGCTTGTTGTCGGCGCGCTGCAGCGTGTGCTCTCTCACGTACTTGGTGATGCCCTTGGTGGCGTCCGTGCGGGCCATCAGAGAACCAGCGGGCATGTCAAAAAAAGCAGACAGCTCGGCGGACATCTTGGTGGGCTTCTTGAAACCAGTGTTGGAATCGTCGCCGCCCTCGGTCCTGGCTCTCTTTCTGTGCTTCTTGGACGACAGCTTCTCGAGCACCTTGATGTCGCGGGCATACTTCTTCTCCAGGCTCTTGAACTCGCTCTTGAGCGCGGCAATCACGGCACTCAGCTGGGTCAGCTTGGAGTAATAATCGACCGCGAGCTGAGCGGTGGGCTGCTCCACGACGGGGGCAACAGCAGCCTCGGACTCGACGATAGGGGCGACGGACTCGGAAACAGGAGCGGGAGCCGCCTTCTCCGCCTTGGGCTTCTTGGCGGCCTTGGGCTCGGTCTTGGCGGCGGGCTCAGCAGCCGCCTTGGCAGGCTTGGTGGTTTTGGGGGCTTTGGTGGTAGGCTTGGCGTTGGAAGACATTTGTTGTTCTTATTACATCTTATAGAGAGTTCTTTTTAACTGTTTTTACGCACTTTTGGAATTAAAAAAATAAAAAGTGAAAAAACAGTTAAAGCGAGTCGCAAAAGACCAAATCGCCGATTTCTTTTTCCTCAATGTCTGGGATTTTTTTGATTTTTCATAATGCACAGATATAATAATACCACATGTTAGTAACACCCTAACAACATATAAAAATGGGAGCCAGTATCTTGCCAGTCTGCATCCACAACGGCAAGGTCTATTTTTTATTCGGCAAGGAGCGCGCCATGGACGAAAACCCTGGCTGGAGCGATTTCGGTGGCGGAAACGAACAGGGCGAATCTTATTTAGAGACGGCGGTGCGCGAGGGCAGCGAGGAAATGACGGGCTTCCTCGGCGGCATCGCCGATATCCGCAAACTCCTCAAAAAACACGGCACGTTTCAACTCGAGTACCAGGCGGGCAAATACAAGCCTTACCGCGTGCATATTTTTCCCATGAAATACGACGACAAACTGGTCGAGTACTACAACAACAACCAGCAGTTTTTGCAAAAGAAACTGAAACCCAAAATCATCGCCGACATGAAAATCTTTGAAAAAGCCCAGATTCGCTGGATACCCATGGACGAGTTAAAAGAAATGCGTGGGCAGTTTCGCGGGTTTTACAAGAACGTGGTCGACCTGATTTTGTCCCAGCGAAAAGAAATATCCGCGTTTGCCCACCAGTGTTTTGATAAAAAATGTACTAAGCGAAGCGAAAACGTTCTTGTGAAACGACACTTTGGCGACGCGAATACAAAAAAGAGTCAAAGTAAAACAAGGAAAAATAAAAAAAACAAAAGAAAAACACGGAAGCGCCGTTGAGCTAACAAAAATAAATTAATTAAAAAATAGCTCCCAAATGCAAAAATGAAATAAAAATGGGATAAAATACAACACACAACAAACATAATAGAATTGTTTATCAAGAATTATGAAAAATATGCAAAATATGCTGGAAATGTGCGACGGCGAGGTCCGATCGACGGAAATATATTGCAAGCTTGCGGCACTTGGCACCTTTGTGTCTGAGTGGACCATTGAACGATTTCCAGGATGTTGGAATTTGCGTGTGCGCAACAAGCAGCATCCAAGCTTGTGGTTTGCCGTATGCGAACTGGAGCCCAATATGCTAACCACCATGCAGTGGAACGACAGCGGGGTAGTATTTTGTTGGTATGAAAATACGGCTCGGTACCTTAACGTGGAGGATTTGGTGAAGCACCTGACGCAATTGGCCAAGGCCGAAGCAGAGGTCGAAGCCGAAACAGAGGCCGTCATTTGCTAAACATCAGCATATCGACATAAATAAATAAAAAATGTAAATAATGATGTATATTTTTTATTTCATCTTTATTTTGAATAAAATCTAAGAGGGCACGCGTATCTAACAAAAACGATGCGCCACAATACCCAAGGAAACCATCAAATACAGGACCATGACTGGATTCGACAACCTGGTTCGATTTTTGTTGGTCGTCTCGATGGAATAATATTCCAAAACGGGGTCGCAAATATTGAAATCGTCTTGGCACAGGCGATTCTCCAGAATGCTCAAGACGCATCCGCTAAAGACAAGAAACGCCGCCACAATCGTCGCGACAAACAGAATCGCGGGCACCACCATCCATTTTGAACCGAAACACAATATTAGTATAATCAATACAGGTAAATTCATGTGCAATGACCGAATCATTATTCCGTTTGTTTTGGCAGACAAGTGTTTGCTACATATGCATCCTTCCAGCCAGTCTAAAAAACTTTTTTTTTGATTTTTGGTGACCCACATGATGCGTGTGTTTTCCTATCTTTATATATTATTTTCTTGTGTTTTTTATTTTACTTGTGTTTTTTTGTGTTTTTTTTTATTTTCTTGTTTTTGCTTGTGTTTCAGTTTTTACACGATTGCGGCAAAAATAACTGAAAAACAACATAAAAACAACGGTCTAATATATTTACAACATGAGTGGCTCTGACAATGGTTGGACCGCCAAGAGAGAAGTCACCTTGTCCAAATGGAAGCAAACATGCAAGCATTACTTGGAGTTTCACCAAACCGCACACGCAAAACACACTGCTTCAATTCGCCGCATGTTGATTTTTAATCTGTTGTTGTCTGGTATGGCCATTATCTTCAACGGTTTTGTGTTTCTCAACGACGTGACGTTTGTCGTGGGAAACATTTGCGCAGCCGTCATCAACGCCGTGCTCGCGGGAACGCACGTGTACCAGAAATTCGAGGGGAGTGAGGCAAAACTCAGCTTGCACGAGTCCGCGATGAAAGTATACAAGCGACTGCACCACAACATGGAAAAGGAATTCGCCCAGCCCCATGGCGAACGTTTGGACTGCGAAACATTCATGAAAAACGTCTCCATGTTGCTGCTAGATTACGAAGACGACTTTGAGCAGCCGCTGCTTTCGCTCGCGGTAAGCTCGGCTGCAAGTTCGAATGACAAAAACAAGGCAACGGTTTCTCCAAGCATAAACAGGGACGATTCCAATGATTCTAGCAATTCAAACATATCCATGTCGGGCGTTTCTCCTACTTTAAATGACAATTCAGCGGATTCCAACAAATCTGAACACGCAAATGCAAGTCCAGTCAATCATCATCAATCGCGCTTTAATTCTGACGAAGACGACGAAAAGAAAATGCTGGGATTCACCGATGACCAAAACGAGAGATTTGGCATGTTTATTCGGCGCGCATCCGAGCGCGAACGCGAACGCCCCATGATGGATTATCAATTGAAACGTCTCAGTGCAAAATAAAACCGCCTTGGGCAAAATAAAACCGCCTTGGGCAAAATAAAACCGCCTTGGGCAAAATAAAACCGCCTTGGGCAAAATAAAACCGCCTTGGGCAAAATAAAAAATACATCATCAAGCATGTTTTATTCATTCATATTTACATTGATTTGTTTATTTTACACATCAATCGCTACAGCTACTGCTACCGCCACTGCCACATTATCATTATTTACTAAATCTTCGTTTTTTGTTTCACTGGGTTCTTCTATCAATTCTGCCACTGCCACCACCATGCCATTTTTATTTGTTGCATTTGTCGCCGTTGCCGGATTATACGCAAACTCGGCAAACATGTCCGATGATGCGGAACGCTTGCGTTTTCCCGCGTTGGCTTCCATTTGCTCGTAAAACTCTTTTACCGCGCCATTGATGCGGATGCGACTCGGGTCAAGCGCCGACAAGTACAGTCCCTCCAATGACTTGACCCGCGACAGCGCCACGTACGTCTGCCCGCACTCGAAGATTCCCGACCCCGCATCTATCTCGGCCATCTCCAGGGTCGACCCCTGCGACTTGTGAATCGTCAGAGCCCACGCGTGAATCAGCGGGATTTGCGATATTCCGATTCCCGGAATGTTGCTACTTGGCCAGACGTGGTAATCCATCGTCATCTCGTAGTTGCCGCGTCGGTAAAGCACGACTGGAAGCTCCTTTGCTCCTTCGAACCGCACCACGATTCCCTGGCTGCCGTTGCAAATCATGTCCCCGTTGTTCAGCCGGATATTCACCAAACACATGACTTGCGTGCCGACTTTTAAATGCACGATTGGGTCGCACAGCAGGTTGCCCTGCAAATACGTCAGTTCTTTGTCCATCTGTTCCTTGTTGAAACACATGTGCTGCGCCTTGTCCGCCTTGGTCATTTCCAAGTCGTATCTTTTCTTAATCTCGAAATCATGCTGCTCGCCCTGCAAATTACTCATCTCGGCGGAATTCACCATCTTTGCCAGGTTGCGCGTCGGGTACAGCTTGGTCGGTTTAAATGTGTAATGAATATGTTTCGCTGCTTCTTCGTTTGACTCGTTGTTGCTTTTAACTTGTGTCCCCATAATCTCCGGCTGCTCTTTGCCAATTTGCTCCATGAGAATACGATAACTCGACTGCTTCAAACTCCCCTTGCGAATTTGGTTCAAAATCTTTTGATACACCTTGTCCGTCTGCCTGAAAATCTTTACCAGCTGGATGTGGTTTTCCCACGGAAACGTCTCCAGCCACAAAGGACTCTGAAAGCAAAACTTGCCTTCCTTCTTTTCATCTTCCGACAATATCGCTGCCGGGTCGTTGTTGTTTTTAAACACGGGCGGGAGCTGGTAAAAGTCACCGGTAAACAACAGCTGGATGCCGCCAAACGGCCGCTTATTGCGCCGAACGTGCCTGCCTATCGCATCCAGCGTTTCGAATATCTTTTGCGACATCATGCTCACCTCGTCCACCACCAAAATATCCACGGCCTTCCAAATCGCCTTTGCATATCGGTTGCGGCTGACGCGCTCCACCATTTTGTTGATTGGGTCGACACACAGACCGATGCCCGCCCACGAATGAATCGTCTTGGCCTTGCACTCGAGCATGACGGCCGCGCACCCCGTCATGGCGCACACGTGAATGTCTCGGCCCTTGCGGAACGACTCGTCTTGGATGTACCGAATAAACGCGGATTTCCCTGTCCCACCAGGGCCCGTCAGAAACATGTTTTCCCCCGACTTGAATACTTCGTAAGCGATTTGTTGTTCTTCAGAAAATTGCATACACACTGTCCTATATATAAGTGAGATGTTTCCAAGTCATTTTTTTGGAAAACAGCATAAATGCAATGGTTTAGGGTGTATTAGTGGATTAAGGACGGAATCAAAACATATTTCAGTCAAGACCCCATTTATTTTGAAAAGCCCACAGACACTTCGTCTGTGCCAGACATTGTTGATATCATGGTGTGGTGCATGAAATTTCGAATTCGTTACCAAGCCCAGCATGTCGATTACCAGCCTATTTAAGAAGTGAAACGAAAATAAAATAAAAATTTGTAATCTTTGTGTTATTGTTTTTTATTTATGGTGTGATTTACACCTTTGCTTGTGTTTTATATACAAGTAAGCCAAATAAACATTCATCAACCAAACAGTGGAAACTGCCCAGTTAGCTCAGTCGGTAGAGCGCCAGCCTTTTAAAACAATACGCGTTTCAAGCGTAAAAGCCAGCTGGTGGCCGAGGGTTCGAGCCCCTCACTGGGTGTAAAAATTATGTTTTTTTTATCTTTTTCTTTTTCTTTTTGCACGCGCATCAACACGGAATGATGATTTATAATTTTAGAGTATGACCAGACAAGAAGATGTACGCGGTGTTTTTAAATTCGCAGGGTGGAGACAAGGAAGAATTCTGGAGAAAAATGTATGGCTACTGCGAATCCAACCAACTTATTTTATTTATGTTTTCGAAAATAATAGATTAAAAAATCCCTTGAAAGACACGTGGTCTAACAAAATGATTAAATCGAAAATGAAATAAAATCATTTGATTTAATCATTTTATCACTTTGTTAGATTGAACATATTTCCAAGGGATTTATTTCATTGTTTTTTATAAAACAACATGAAAAGAATGGCTGATGTATCAAATAATAATAATACCAACCATGGACGACATTAACAGCTACAGAACCGTTGGAAAGTACCAGATTTCAAACATGTGTTTGCAATCGTATCCGTGCCAGCATTCCATTATCAACACTGAAACGGGCGAAACCAAAAAAATGTATGGTTCGGCGATTTATACCTTGTTGAAAGAGGACAAGCTGTCGGATGCTCATTTTGACGAATACGCCGAATACATCCGCCGACACGAGCATCCAACGGTCGGAGAACTTGCAGATAAAAGACACTATGAAAAAACGATGCAAGAAAATAACTTGGCACACAAGAAACGCAAAGAGGAACAAGACGCAATCACAAATCAATTCAAGGCATCGTCCAGGCTGGATAAATTAAAGGCAAAAAATAACGTGGTTGCTTGATTTATAAAATACCGCAGCAATATAAGAAGCAATCCCAAAATATGTCTTTGGCAACCTTTAAACGAAAATCCATCATCAAACACGGCGGCACTAATCGCTCGGGCAAACCCACCACCAAAAACTGGATTTACCAAGGTCCGTATGGCGTGCCCGGGACGCTTGCCTCGACGCTTTACCAGGAAAGCGCCAACGCAGGCGCCAATGCTGGCTTTTCCCTGGAAGGCCCGTATCGCAACATTGGCAGAGTCGGCAGCAACAACCTGTTTAGCCGTTCTGCAACCCCTTTTCGCGGCGTCTATCCCAAGGGAAACGGCGGGACTGGCGGACAATACCCAACGTCGGTTTCGCTCAACATTACGCCTGTGTTAACAGGCGTCACCGACCAGACGCAGTACGTGAAACCGCCCGTTTTATCTTATCGCGGCATGATTGCGCGCAAATATCGCTGGATAAACAACGGAAAATATCCTGTAAACTGGGTGCAGCCGAATTACACGGGCAACCAGACCGACTCGGCGAGCCAGGGCGTTTACCTTCAGCAAAAGAGCGCGGCCAACGACTGCTATGTCGACGTCAACAATGTCGCCACGTACGAGGGCAACATTAAAACGTGCGCGGCATCCGAGCAGTGTGTTAGCGCTGCCACGCTCAAAGACGCCAAACTTGCTGCCAACTTTTACAGCCCCGAGATGGTGGTGACGAAAGGCTACAAGATGTGGAACATGCGAAAGCAGCCGAAACCTGCCGTGACGCGGAGCATGTCGGCGTATGGCACGTATACCAAGAATTTGTACGAGCCGCAGACGTCGAGCCAGCATACGCTGCACATTCAGCGCAAGTGCGCCGACCCGACGGCGGCCCAGAAACCGTATCCGTATGCCACGTCGAGCGGCACGGGCATTTTGCAGGGCGGGATTCGCGTGAATCCTGGTAATAGCTGCGGCACGACGGCGGCAACCACCACGAGCGCGCCAACAGGCACGATACAGTAATAAAAAATCAAAAAAACCTTGAAATACCAAAAATGAATTTTAAATGAAATGGAATGATGTGTACAAAACCATTGGAGCAATCAATTTACAATAATTTAACATGTACGTCCTATACCAAGTCGAATCTAAACCTGATTGCAACTGGAATCCGACCACACATTTATTTACATTGGTGGGAATTTGCAAGTCGGTAAAACACGCAAAGAAGCTTGTGCAAAAATATGCAGACGACGTCACAAACTATAAAATTGTAAATGCAAATGAGACGCGTTGCGTCTTATAAAAAGCTCGATTAGCGTGCGAAAATAAACAGCAAAATATTATCCCTGTATTTTCTTTTTATTTTTCTCTTTTTTCTTCTTGTCCATTTGTTTTTTCATTTCAATGGGAAAATCGCGGTTGTTGTAGGCCATGCGCGCCATTTTATCGCACGACAGTCTTTCGAACATTGCGTCCCGTTCGTCGTCGATATCATCGACGATGAATTTCGGATAAATGGGTCTTGTGGACACATCGGTGGTGTTGTCGTCTTGCATCCTGTCCCACGCATCGAATAAATTACTTTTTAATTCACCATATATTTTATGAAAGGTGACTTCTTTTCCAACTAAATCCCATTGTGTCGCGTGACGAACCATCATGTTACCGTCTCGCAGGTTGCTTATGTACATGTTATGGTTTGTTCGCATTTTAGGGGAAAAATGCTTGTATCCAAACAAGCATTCTACGGACTTGTCAAATTGGCGAAAACAATGGTTGTACATTGAGTCTGTGATGTGACTCATGTCTTCTTTTCCATATACATGGATGGTGATGTTATTGTTGGTGGTATTGTTGCTGTTTTTATTGTTGATTGTGTTGTTGTTATTGGTGGTCGTTACTTGCTTTTTCAACTGCTCGATTTCCTCTTGTTGCTGTTGGTTTTGTTCTTGTTGTTCCAAATGCTCTTTTTGTAATTTTTCAAATAAATCTCGGAGTTCAATTTCTTCTGGAGTTGGGGCTTTTATTTTGCACGGGAATTTTCGGTTCAAATGGCTTTCCAATTTCTTATTGCTTTGAAAGGTTGCATCGCAACGCTCGCATTTGAATTTAAATTCAGTTTGTAAATCTGGAGTAACACATGCAAATTTCTTGTCAATATGAAATTTGTAATTCGCGTTCGTCGAAAATGTTTTGAGACATGTTTGGCAAGTTTTATTATCAGTCATTGTTATAATATATAATGTTACACTTATGTCATTTTTACGAATTATTAAATAATTAGCATTATCTCCAATAATTGGCATATATTTTTTGCTCATATATGCCAATTGTCTAACAATTCTGCGTTGCCAATTGTCTAATAATTGGCAAACTCCATCCTAATAATTGGCAACCTATTTTTTTGTTACCATTTGCAATTGTATATTATTTATCGATTACAAGTTTACAACTGTAAATATTATTATTTTTGCTTTTTATTAGGGCCTCAAAACCTGGTGCAGGGACCTCAAAAACCCATCCAGTTTTGAGAAGGACGGATTTTGGAAATTTCCAATGAAAATATAAAATTATGATATTTCGATTTTCAATGAAAAAAACAAGAAAATGAACTCATGCTGGTGCTAATAATATTTGTCAAAAATGCCAATTATTAGTATAATTGGCAAACTCCAACCTAATAATTGGCAACCTATTTTTTTCGTTACTATTTACAGTTGCATATTATTTTATCGATTATCATTTTGCAACTGTAAATATCATTTTTTTTGCTTTTTATTAGGGGGCTCAAAACCTGGTGCAGGGACCTTAAAATCCCATCCAATTTTGAGAAGGATGGATTTTGGAAAACATGAATAAAAATAAAAAAAATTGGGTTCTTGATTTTTCGATCCGAAAATAGTTGCTAATAAATGCTATCGAATATTCTATTAATTTGTTTAAATTATCGAAATATTTTTTTGTTACCATTTATAGTTGTGAATTCGAGCGTTATTATTATTCGACAAACATAAATATATAAAAATTACTTCTTTTTGATTTTCTGAATTTCGTTTTTCAATTCTTTAAAGTTACGACCATTGAAAATAGTTTAGATTATCAAATAGTTTATAACCGTGGCACAGAAGGCGGCGGTGGAACTTTTATATATTTAATTTCACCAAAGAATTTAGTGGAAATATTAACCTTTATGAATCAATCCCTGATTCAATAAAACAAGAAAATAATATAAAACGACTCGTCTATATAGACTAGATATACCAAAATAAAAGCACATGAGCATCGACCTAGAAGAATATAAAACCTGCTTTCGCACCCACCGCAACATTCTGACGCATTTGGAGGACATGATTCACATGTGTGACGAGTTTGAAAATAATACGCGCCGATATTTGTCCGTCGACGAAAAAGAGCTACTGACGCTAAAGGACTTTAAAGAGGTGTGCGTCATGGACAAGCAGTACATGGAGCGACAGATGAAAAAAATCCAGAGAAAAATCCACGAAAATTGCCCGCATGAATTCGTGTACGATGCCATCGATATTGACCCCGACCGTTCCCAATACATTAAATACTGCGAGCTGTGCGAACTCACGGTGGAACCGTTTATTTTACCCAGTTCGACCAAAACGCAAGTAAAGATACCGACAAAACCCTAACATAACATAAAATTAAATAAAAACGCGGTGAATATTAAAAATGAAATATAATCAAGACATATTTCATTCCAAACAACAATAATACAACGTATTTTTATCATTATGATGCAGGAATTCTTCCCCAAGGCGCAAACGGATCCCTTTATTGAAAAGCTGTCGGTGTCGCGCCTGAAATATTTAGAGGGAAAATACAATGAATACTTGGAGCAACAGCAGATGGAAGACAGCGATGATAGCACTGCAGACGACTGCAGCACGGAGCATTTGCTGGAAATCCTAAACACGCGGGACAAGATTACCTGTCGCATCAATCGATTGACGCGGCAGAACTCGTTGAGCCCCACTAGAGATAATAAAGATAAATATAAGGACAAGGATAAAAATAAAAAGGTGTCGTTCATTACGCCCACGCTGCAGCTGTCGCCCCAAGAATTGTTTTGCGGATATGCGTACAACAATTTGCACAACAAGTGCAGCGAAAAAGAGTGTGGATGTTTGGTCATGTCGTATGCCCACGCAGAGTTCCCTCCAGTCAAGCTGCACGATTTGTGCAGCAAACACAAGAAGATGGAATGCATGGTTCACCAATACCAGCACGAGCTAACACAAATCATTAATATTTAACTTCTTTTTGCAGCGTTTCGTCCAAATCTTGTAACCTTGTATCCTTGTATTTTTTGTGTGGTAAAATAAATGGTTAAAATAAAATGGGAATTTATTTTACAGACAGGTATTCCTTGCTGCATTTTGCCACGGGGATTGTGGCGTATTACTGGGATATTTCTTTTGCAATGTGGTTTATGGTGCACGCAATATTTGAATATATCGAAAATACCTCGCCAGGAATGCGGTTAATAAGAAAAATAAAATTATGGCCAGGTGGAAAAGAGCGGGCGGACAACATGCGGAACCGCGCGGGGGACCAATTTTACGGAGCCTTGGGCTGGATATTTGCTTATTTTCTTTTGCTGTCTTGACTTTACTCGCAGTCTTGACTTTACAAAAACCGAGACGTGTATGGAATATTGTAGAGCTGGCAGCACTGCTGGCTGAATCCCGTGCCGTGGTCCAAGGTGGAAAACGCAAATACTTTGTTGGCATTGGCGATACAAAAGAAATCGACCAGGGTGTTGGCAATTTCTTCTTTATTTCCGCACGCATTTTCGCCCAGGTGGGTGATGGAATAGTTTTCCATCACCAACTTGGGAAAGGCGTACTTGAGTTTTTGCTTCAGGTCCATATTGTCGGAGATAATCACGTATTTATTCACATCATCCGCATTTATTTTTGCATCTTTTTTCACCTCTTTATTTTTATTTGTTAGTTCGTGGTTGGTAAATACCTGCAAGAAAGCCCGCTTACAATCGATGATCAACTGGGGCGATGTAAAGGCGTTCTGCACCAAGTATTCGTCGCCCGTTCGCACGTGAATCACATTGTATTTTTTCGGCTGTATTTTTAGGCGATGCATGAATGCATCTATTTTGTGGCGGAGCGCGGGATTGGGGCAAATCGCGTCGCGCACTCGCTGCTTGTGGACCTCGGAAATCGGTTGCGCGGGAAACGCAATAGTGTAGAGCGTAAATAAGGTACCGTGTGATTGAATGCAGTTTGGATGGTTCATCATTATTTTGGAAAAGTCATGGTTGATTTTTTTCAAGGTGGGATTATTCTTGAGATGGTTGGATTTATAGCAAAACACGCGAAAGGGGTGGATGGTTTCTTTTACATCTGTTTCTTTTGCTTTTTTGTCGTTGTCGTCGTCCTTTATTTCTTCTGTTTTGCGGTGCTGTAAAAATTCGGAAATGGGGTGATTGGCATAGTGCATGTCGCACTCGACCTTGTGCATGTCGGCGTACTGATGCAAACACAGGGAGCCGCGAATAAAATCCCCCAGTCCCGTGCAGTATTCGTCATTGGTGTATTTTTCTTGATATACGTTCAAAATCTTGGATATTTTCAAGGTGTTGCTTTTATTGTACATATTTGGAATCTTGTAATATTTTAATATATTAATGTTAAGCAATTCTTTAGAAGAAAACAATAATACCAAGACAAAACCCGAATCGAACCATCAAGCGGAAGAGAAAGAAGAAAAGGAAGAAAAGGAAGAAGATGATTTCAGCATGTACGACGTGGAATCGGGTTTGGGTTTATCCAAGCATTCGCATGCTGCGTTATTTTCCTTTGAAAATCCGCAGCAAAAAAATATTAAACCAATGGAAACAAATAGACTAATGAACGAAGACGGCGAGACAAAATCCTACATAGACTCGGACGACGAAAATATTATTCTCATGGACGGCTTTGACCTGGAAGCCACGGGCGAACCCGCCTGCGGCCACGGCAACAGTAACGGCAACAGTAACAGTAACGGAAATGGAAATGGAAATGGAAATGGAACGGAAAGCACCGACGAAAGTGGGACGCAAAAGATGCATAAACTGGACTACAAGGACGTGGAATACAAGATGGACCGTATGTATTTCGACATTAACGACA
>Ga0233415_10000964_pt1 | contig 12898 bp, 7 predicted proteins | sample Na_anoxic_12_MG_FD_188631 | JGI IMG/M metagenome (GOLD analysis project Ga0233415, IMG submission 188631) | Seawater microbial communities from Saanich Inlet, British Columbia, Canada - Na_anoxic_12_MG | ecosystem: Environmental > Aquatic > Marine > Inlet | place: Canada: British Columbia... | reverse complement strand
GAACGCATTCCAGGTGCCGTGGCAAAATTTGCTGCCGCGAACAAGATCAGCCTTCAGGAGTTAGCAGAACAATTTAAGAAGGGAGAGGTGACAATTGCAAAATTCGTCAGATTTGCCGAGCAGCAGGGTGAAGATTATGCAGAGGTTGCTGAAGCCTTAGCTAGTGGTCCTGAAAAGGCAGGAGTTAGGCTTCAGATTGCGCTTGATGAGGCGAGTGAAGCCTATGGCGGATTCTTCTTGAAAACAGGTGCAGGCTTCCAAGATTACTTAACAAATCTTGTGAATTTTGTTATTGACAACCAAGAACAGTTCAAAATTTTACTAGCAAAAATAATTATTTTTGCGGAAGATGTTTACGACACGTTTGCTGGCCTAGGCAAGGCTATTTGGCAAATTTTTGGAGGGCTCTTTACCGGTATAGGCAAATTAATAATTGAGTTCTCACGGGCGACCTCCGCCATGTTTAGACAGCAAGACCTAGAGGGTCTTGTTAGGGAGAAAGGACTAAAGCCAAACGATATAAGAAGGCAGGCTTTTAACCAAATACAACAGGAATCAGGAGATCTTCTTGCCCCTTACAAGGACAGAGGAGCACTCAATGACCTTTACAACAAGTTGTTAGCAGATGCTGCCGGAGTTGACAGAACTAATGAAGAGAGTCGATTAGCGGAGGTCTTGAAGAGGTTTGGAGGAGAATATGTTGTCCCCGCATTTGGCAAACCCGGTCAAACCGCTCCCCCTGATGCCGCCGACCTAGATGGCGGTGGCGATGGTGACGGCAAGAAAACAGGCAAAACCAAAAGGCCAGCGCGGGCTGATTTCAGAGATCTAGAAGCTGCTTTTGCAAGAGATGCTGCAGAAAAAGTCCAGAAAGCCGAGGCTGCTCTGAGGATCAATATAGCTGAAGCGCGAAAACAAGAAAACAAAGAACTCGTTTTTGCTTTGACACAAGAGCGCGAATTGTTAAAGGTAAATCAAGTCATTGATTCTTTAAGGGATCAAATAAAACAAAGGGCTATTCAGATCGTTGAGGCGCAAGGAAAAGGTCTAGATGTTTCGGCAGGCATCCGTAAACAACTTAGTGACCAGCAAAAGCTAAACAGCGCAATCTTGGACAAGCAGGCGAAAGCTGCTGAATTGTCAACAGACAAGCTACTTCGAGAAAAAGAAATAACAGCTGAATTGGACAAGCAAAGAAAATCTTTTGAAGATCAGTTCTTAGACAGGCAACGAGAGTTGGGCCTGATTTCATCTGGTGATTACAACAAAGTATTGCTTGAGAGAGAGGGCAAGAGGCTGGCGAATCCAGATCTTGGTCTAAGCCCTGAGCAGCAGTCGAGAGGTCTTGACCAGTACCGCCAAACAATAGATCCAACACTTGTTGAGGGCTTGACGCAAAACATTGCCAAGCTGAAGGAAGACTTAGCTGATCTGGTTAATCCAATCAACCAAGTCACAAGTGCAGCAACAGCTATTGGCAGTGCATTCTCTCAGTCGTTCACAAATGCAATTACTGGTGCTACAAGTGCGAAGCAGGCATTGTCTGACTTTTTCAAAAGTGTTGCCAGTTATTTCTTAGATATGGCGGGGCAGATTATCGCGAAAATGGTGACGATAGCAATTTTAAATGCTGCTTTGGGCCTTTTTGGTGGCAGTAGTGGTGGTGGTGGTTTTAACCCCAGCGCACCAAGTATTACAGGTAACTCACTTGGCGACTTTGGCGGTGGAAGCTTTGGTGGCTTTATGGCCAACGGCGGCCCGGTCAGCGCAAACACGCCTTACATCGTGGGCGAAAGGGGGAGGGAGCTTTTTGTTCCAAGGCAGAGCGGTTCAATTACTAACAACGACCAGTTTGAGGCAGCCCGTAAAGCAATGGGCGGCAGTAACAGCAGCTCTAGCGATGCCTTTGCCGAGAATGCTGAAGCCATTGGTACTTCAACCTCTTACACTAAAGAGAAAGTGATGGAGCGTGAACGTATTGCTTCAATCAACAGCAATCCAATCGATGTCCGAGCTGAAACTACTGTTATCAATAACATTGAGTACGTCACCGTTGAACAGTTTTCACAGGGCATGAAATCAACGGCTCGTGATGCACAAGCAAAAGTTTTGAGTGACTTGCGTAACCGTCCAGCCACTCGCGCACAAGTGGGGATCAGATGACGATTGCAATCGGCACATACATAAAGTTACTGAACCACGCTGGCGCTCCAGCCGGTTACGGCTTCCAGAATTTTCATCATGGTGAAACAAGAACCTATAACGGCGAAAGTTATGTATTTGCGGCTTTCGGCTTTTCCGGTGGAACGGTTGACCTACAAGCTGCAAATATCAGTGCCAGCCTTGTGTTTGCCGTTAATCAACTCGACCTAGTAGTTTTCCAGCAAGCGGTACAAGGCCGTTGGTTAATTCAAATCCGTACAGTGTGGCTTGACCCCGATACGTTAGAAGAGGGCAATACTTATGGAGAAGAAGTTTATGCAATCACGGGTCTGGAACATGATACAAGTCGCTTGTCTGTTCGGCTCGGCAGTCCATTAGATGCTGTAAGCCAGAACGCTCCACGCAGGTTGTTGACGCAAGACCTTGTTGGCAGCCTTCCATCTACCGGAAACATAAACCTCCAATAATGCTGACCCCAAACCGCCAGATTGCTTTACTGCCGCAAGATCGACAGATCATGCAGCTCACTGGAATGAGCGAAAAGGATTATCGCTTTTTCATGCGGCAGGCGATCCTGCATTCAAAGTTGCGACCTGGGGAGCCAACAGCGTTTTTAGAGACGATAATCATCAACCTGATTATTGGCATTGCCTTGACTTACCTAGCGACCTTGTTGGCTCCAAAGCCAAAGGCACCAGAAGCGCAAAACCTAGATGTCAATACAGTTCAGGGACAGAACCTAGTCAATGGATCACGCTTCACACCAAAAAGCGGTTTTGATTCTGTTCAGAACGTGGTTGAGCTGGGTTCTGTTGTGCCGCTTGTGTATGCAAATAGGCAGGTAATCAACGGTATCGCTTACGGCGGAGTGCGAGTCAATACAAATTTAATCTGGTCACAGATTTACAGCATTGGGGGTGGCCAACTACTAAGAGCAGTGTTCTTGATAGGTGAAGCTAATATCACAAATTTAGATGCTGAACAGTTTGCTATCGGTAACAACTTAATTAACGGTTATGACTTGAATAGTGACTTTGGGCGAATAACAATTTATTCGAGCCCTGATGGGGGTCGTCTTAAGTCTTCTGATCGTATTGCTGGCCAACTCGCTGCAAATGATACAGGCAACGCTCAAAATGCTGGCGGCGGTGACGTGTTTCAGGTTCGCGGCGTAGGTAACGCATGGACAACTGATTTCTGTTATGTATCCACCCCAAGCAACCAGACGGCATTCGGGCTTTATGGATTTATCGGAAACAACTTTTCATTCAGGGTAAACCCGTCTTTTCGGTCAGCCCGTAAGGCTGAGAGCAACTCGGACGGTGAGCTGAATTGCGCTACTGACGACCAACAACGAGCCGAACGCAACAAGCAAAACTATAAGTTTCCTGGTCGGGTTGGAGCTATCGGAACAGAAGCATTGCAGACATTGGCGGTTGGTAGTGACGTAAACGTGACGATTTACAGCAGCACAGATGTTGAACGCTTATTTACTTACGGCAATGATGGCGAGGCTAGTTGCGGCGATGTAGGTCAAACTGTTGCTTCTCGCCAAAGATCCAATGACGAACAGATTAATTATGGAGACGTTTATCGTATTGGCAGTGCTTTAGCCATTTGCAAACAGCGATCATCTGGAGTCTTTGTATCAGATGCAGACAACGAACCTGTTGGTAGCGGTGTGACAACCACGGCAACATTTGAAGTTATTCGCGCTGGTCAGGCAAATTTATGGGCTGCTGGAACGGTGCAAGCAGCTGGTGGTTACAACGCCACACAGAGCAGCCACATTATGCAAGCGGCGGAAGCAATCTTTTCAACTGAACGCCAAGGCCGTGTTGTTGAAGTCGGAATCCGCAGCAATCTGCAGGTCAGCATTGCAGGGCTGTGCAATTTCAAGGATGCCAGAGGGTACGAGCGAATTGATTTTGATGCTTGCGATAAAGATGACGGCAAAGACATTGACGATGCAAACCTCACTAATTTCAGCAGCGGGCAATACAGCACATATGAGACACGCTATTCATTCTTTCGTGTCAGCTACCGGATTGCAGGATCCAATGACGCCTATACCGAACTAAGCCAGCTATTTGGGGTACGAAGCACAACAGGAGTCGCAGTGTATAACTACTTGCGTTTCGAGTTTGCTGACGTTCGCCGCTGGGAGATTCGCATGACCCCAATCAGCGGATGGGAAGTACGAAACAATATTGCAACAGGTGATCTTGAAGTATTAGATCCGCACCTAGGCAATCTAAGGACTGTAGCGAGCAACGGCGTCAGTGTGTCTTACACAGGTGAGCGGGTGGATCGTAGCCAAGAAACATTTGCCATCCAAAGCTTGTCACCACTGGAGACAGAAATTACGACTGTTGATACAGCAGGAATGACCGTCGGAAAAGGTTATCAAGCTGGCACGTATAATGTAATTCTTGACGCCACAAGCGGCTCTGGTAGAAATGCTCAAGCCACGATTGTGGTGACAGTACCTAACGTTGTAAACCCATCGCCACCTCCACTGCAAATACCAGACCCGGCTGGCGGCAGCATCACGAGTTTTACTCTTACAGACGGCGGGAGTCTATTCCAAGTCGGCGACATATTGCAGATACGTGACCCAAACAGTGTTCCAGGTCTGGTTGCAGCTGTTCCCATTACCCAAGTTTTTGCGATTGCTGCGACTGTTGTAGCAAAAAAAGACCTTGGAACGGGCTTTGATGATGGCGTTTTTTATGCAGATGCCTATGCACGTTTAGCCGAATCATTTATTTATAACGAAATCACTGCTAGTACCAGCCAGCCAGAGCATCAAGTTGTTTACATCAATTCCATTACGGCCAACACCAGCACGCCAAATTATGACAACATGGCGATTGTCGGCATGAACATTCGCAGCAGCAAAGAGATTAGGACGTTGAGCCAATTTAGTGTTTATGTGAATAGCGGAATCAACGCCACGTCAAGCTTTCCCGAAGTACTGCTAGACCTGCTGACAAATAACAGGTACGGAACCGGACAAGTCTTAAGTTCTGCTCAAATTGATCAAGCGAGTTTTACTGCGGCGTCCACGTTCACTTACAACCGCCGATATTTCTTTGATGGAGCGGTTAGCGACAAAATCAATATCCGGTCATGGGGAGCACAGACAGCTGCAAATTATTTGCTCGACCTAGTGATTCGTAACGGCAAGTTTGCGTTGGAACCTGTCGCTAGCTTCGATGCACCTGAAACGATCACGCAGTTGTTTACAAGCGGCAATATTCTTGAAGATTCTTTCTCACTTTCATTTTCCGATGATCAAGATCGCATACCGCCAAAGGTTTCTGTGATTTGGCGTGAAGAGCGCGAAACAAGCGGAACCGTTAGCAAGGGTCTTTTCCCAGTTTCGCGGGAAGTGACAGTAAGGGAAAACAGCACACCTGAAGATGCTCCATTGGAGAAGATTGATTTAAGTGATTACTGCACTAGTCAGCGTCATGCAATTGATCGCGCCAAATGGGAATGCTTGACGCGCCGACTTGTCACTCACAGCATTACTTTTAAAACCACGCCTACAGAAGCAGCATTGGACATTGGGTCGGTTTTCAAGCTAGGCATGGAAACGATCAGCTACAACCAACCACAAAACGGCGCTATTGCTGATGATGGAGCCGTAACGTCATGGCCCGAGATCGCAGACGGCACCTATGACGTGTTGCTTTGGGACGGAAAGGATAATGCAATCAAGGAGGCATCGCTGGCGATTGCTGGTGGGAAATGCGCTCAAAGTTCTGCTGTTTTCTGTTTGAAAAATTCCATCAGCAGCGTCCAAAGCTATAAGACCCAATCCCTTTCATTTGACGAGGACGGTAACATAGATGTTGTAGCAACTTACTACCCAACTGCTGACAGCGGTTACTCTCAAATGGTGGCCGAATTTGACGACAGCAACTTTGTAATTGAGGGGACGTAAGAATGATCAATTTTCCAGCAATAAGGCCAACACGGCGTAGCTTTACACCGGGCAAATATCCAACCAAAAGGTTTGACAGTATCAGCGGTGCAGGTACAACCCGGCTGTATGGCAGCAAGGCATCGAATGCAACTCTAGATCTAGAGTTTTTACTTGATGACACCAATACTGCAGCAGTCCTTCAAAGCTGGCACGACAGTCGTGGCGGGGCAAAAATCCTGACCTTACCTGCGACAGTGTTTGAGGGAATGAACGGGCCAGAGAATCAAATACCAAGTTACTTGAATTGGAGGTGGTCTGACATGCCAAGCGTCGAGTCTTTGGTGCCTGGTCGATCTAGAATACGTGTAACGTTGGTAGCAACTCTGGACAACTGATGGGAGTTTTAACAGGAAGCGATGGTCAGCTGAAATTCAACGGCAGTGCTGTTGGTAAGTGCCGAGAGTGGAGTCTTGATGTTTCAAAAGACGCATTAGAGGATACATCGATTGGCAGTTACGACAGGACATATGTCGAAGGCATGAGGGGCACGACTGGATCAGCGACTGTTTTATATGATCCCAATAACCGGACTGCGGCAGCTTTGCTTAACTCTATTTTTGACAACGACAACACAAGCGATTCCGTTGATTTTGTTCTTAATCGTCGGGAAGGTACAAGCATTAGCTGTAGCGGATTTGTAACCAGCATCAGCCCCAGCGTTTCGGTTGGTGCGGTTCAGGCTGTCTCCATTAACTTTCAGGTCAACGGAAAACCTATCGGTAACTTCTAATGGCTGTACTCGGTATTGGTGGAAAGCTGCTTTTAAAACGAGCAGCGCCAGAGCCCTTTCTTATTTCAGACTCGGCTTTGGATGCCGGGAACAACCTTTACACTGCGTCAGAACCGGGTTACTGGAATGGAGATCGTGTAACTGTTAATTGCTTACCGACAGCAACTGGTCCGTTTCCTCCGAAGGTTGACGGATACGCGAATTATTACGGGAGCAATTGGTTTTTAGGACCAAACAGATCGCACATAAGCAGTGATACAGACAAGATTTATAAAACTGCTGCAGAAGCCTACCCTGACGGCGACTTAGGGGGTGCTTCGCAATTTTACTCACGCGAAGGCGACACTTCCGGCGGCAACGTCATCCCATTTTGCTTTCCTGAAGACTACTACATACATATTGATGCCCTGGGTTACCTAAGTTTTTACTTTGACCGGTGTGCAGCCCTTGCTGGAAGCTTGACCAATCGAATCAACCTATTCCCTGTCGGTGGAACTACTGCGGTCGCACCTTACGGAACTTTGGACTACTCAAACGCAGTTTGGGGATGTCTTAGTTCGCTGGGTGAGTATAGGTTCAGCGATGCGCAAGACACTGTAACCCTGATAAGCATCTGTGCAGACGCTCCTACCTATCAGCTACCCGAGGGCAATTTAAACACTGAAACTTTTTCTTACAACAACGCAAATATTGTAACCAGAGGTGCAGGAAGGCAAGCAGCACCATTCTGGCAACAACTTTGTGACATTGCGCAATGGTCACTTGAACTAAACGCACCAAGTGTCGAAACAACATCTGTCTCGGAAAAGTTTGGCAACGCGGTTAAATCGTTAGTCACAGGTGGCGGTTCTGCTGAGTTTCTTATCGACCGAAAATGCTATACCGATGAAAAAGACAACGGGCTTGGGCTGATGCAACTTCTCATGATGACGGAAAAAGGGTGCGAAGCCACTGCACAGTTCTGGATGGTTGACCGAGTAGGCAGTTCTGGCGTTAATAATGGATCCATTCAAGGCGGCCTTTACTACGAGGCAAATATCTTAGTAACAGCAAGTGCTGTAAATCTACGGCCAGCAGAAATCGTGGCTGGCACGGTGCAGTTTGTGACCACGGAAGACATTAAACTATTGATAACATCCGAAGTCTAAAAACGTGACTGAGATCAGCCGTGCGGGCCAAGCTGGTTCTTTGGGACATATTGATACCACCCAAGCTCAGTTTCGTGGGCAGGTGGATCTAGTCGCAGATGAGCTGAGGCAGTTAGCTGGTAACGCGGATTTGCCGTCAGACCCACTGTCTGCTCCATATGTTCTTTATGTAAATGGGTATACCGGACAAGATACCTTTGTCGGTGGAGCGTACCAAGCAACCGATGTTGAAATCGAGCGGCGTATAAGTCTGCAAAAACTTGAATGCGGGTATTCCGAAGCGCGACCATTTAAAACCATTAACCGCGCTGCGATTGAAGCAGCCATTATCACCAGCCGCGACTGGTTCACTACACAACGCCAGAAAGACCGTGCCCTGGTTTCAATTGTTGTCGCGCCAGGTGAATATATTGTCCTGAACGACGAGGGCCAAGTATTTAACCCTGCGGACTTCCCAGCAAGAAGCAGTTCTTATGAACCAACTGATGCAGATCTAATTAGCTTTAACGATCCATCGGGCGGAGTAGTGCTGCCCAGAGGTTGCAGCGTCGTCAGCCTGGATCTACGCAAAACATTATTACGCCCCAATGCTGTACCGGCACCTGCTGACGAAGCAGCGGATTACAGCAACCGAAGATCAATTTTCAAAGTCAGTGGAACGGGTTACTACTACGGTTTTACGTTCAAAGACAAACTAAACGCCACCCAAAGTCACCATCTGCTGCATTGTTTTGAATTTTGCAGCCAAGCCGAACTTGATTTGTTCTATCAAAAAATTCTGGCAAGTTTTGCAGCTGCTGATCTATCTGCAGGCAATACAGTTTCAAGCGAAACAGAATATCAAATTGTCGGACCGTTACCTAGCACCCCTACGTCAGCCACAGACACCGTGGGTTCTGCAAGCCCATATATCTACAACACGAGTGTCCGCTCAGTGTGGGGGATGGGCGGTGTTTTCGCGAATGGTGCCAAGCCCGAAGGCTTCCGCAGCATGGTGATTGCCCAGTTCACATCGGTGTCTCTTCAGCAAGACATGAGTGCTTGGCAGCTTTATACGGGTGGAGTATGGGGAGCCGTTGCTGATTACACGACATATATCAACGCCAGTCCAGACAACATCAGGATGAACCCCGACCGCAGATCGTTTCATATTCGTGCAATCAACAATGCAGTAATACAAGAGGTAAGCGTCTTTGCGATTGGGCAAGGTGTTCACCATTGGACTCAATCAGGCGGTGAGCTAACTATTACTAATAGCAATAGTAATTTTGGTGGTTGTGCAGCTTTATCCGAGGATTATAGAACATATGCGTTTAATAATGACCAGGACTGGACGACAAGCCGTTTACGTGTTGCCAGCAATCTTGCAGAAAAAAAGGGAAACGTAGTAAAAATTTATGTTGGTGATGTTGCTGACGGTCAAACCGATGCTGCGATTCAAAGCCAAAATTGGTTCAACTTGGATGAGTCTTTAGAAGAAAGTGTTGTAACACCTGGCGAACCCAATATTTTACGTGAACGGGATTACACGTTTCGCCAAGGGTCTTGGCTATGGATTGAGAATCCTATAGGCGCTGATTACAGAGTACAGCTGCCTGCTAGCACTTGGGACGTAACTGATCCTGACAAGTTAAATTTCTTGGGGACCGTTGAAAACGAAGACGGCATTCAGCCTGGTCAAGCTATTTTGGCACCTTCAGGAGTACCAACAGGCCAATACTATCCATCACTTGCAGGCCGCAGGGTCTACATCCGTCGTTTGCGGGATAGCCGTTCTAGCGAGGCAAAACGCTTCAGTTTAATTTTAAACAACACGAATAATCAGTGCCGTTTACCTGTTCGGGATTATGTAGTACAAACGCCAACCTCAGGAATCCCAAACACCAAAATACTTACAGTTTTGCAAGTCGGTGGCGAACCAGCCAGTGGCGCTGGCGTGAAAAGAACCGCAAGCGTTGTGTTGCGGCGGCAAAACCCTAACGCTCCATGGACCGCTGGACAGTATTACCGTCCTGGCGACAATGCTACGGCAAACGGAAAGCACTATATGTGCGTTAAGGAAACAACTGATACCTCATTCCTAGATAGCGAATGGCAAGAAGCATTCGTCCACATGGAACAGGCTTATAACAACGAAGACTTCTTGCCTAATGCACAACCAGAAATTACTTTTGACAACGACATTGATGGCAGCGGGACATCCGTAACTTGTGGCTACAACTTATCGACTGTATGGAGCACTGACCCGTTAATCATTAACCAATACCGCACAGCTACTGATTACTTAGGGGTACATTCGTTTCTTGTGAGCATAGGTTTTAGTGTCAGCGATGCACACACAATTCTGCTGCCAAGAGCACTTGACGACCGCGACCGTAACCCTGGAACGCAGTTAGATGGCATTGCGCCACCAAGCGGAGCTGCTACTTCGTGGGCAAATTGGCCACTAGAGTTCCGTCGCCCCAGCATTATTAGATTGTTTGGCCATGCTTGGGAATGGGCCGGTTACTTAAATTATACAAAAGCAATGCCACAGTACCAGCAAGAGCTGGGCAACATCAACCGCTTTACTTATTACTTCACGCATCAAAACGGCGGACGAGTTTACGCATCTGGTTTTAATCAAGAGGGCTTCTTAGTCAATAACCGAGGGTTAGAAGATTTAGCAACCGGATCAGTCTTGAGTGTTGATCAGCTTGGAAGCGATGATTACACAATCGACTTCCCGACCTACTACGAAAATCTTGCCGTTGATAACTTATCTGTAAATTCTCGAGTAAACTTAACAAGTTCTGAAATCATTGGCAGGCCAACGTGGCAAGAAAGCGGTTCTAAACCTTACCTAGACTCTGTAAACAAAATCAGCATGGGTCCATTTGGTGGACCATTGCCTGAATTGCCGCTGTCCACCCAAACGCAAGAGGGCGTGATTCGTCTCGCTACAGCATCAGAAGCTCAAGCTTTTGTGCGTAATGACCTAGCAATCAGCCCCGCCACGTTGATTGAAGCGTTGGGGGATGCAGTTAAATCTGTAGTCAACTGCCGGATCAGTCTTAGCCCCACCAGCGCAGTCCTGGATAGCAATCAAAGCGGTAGCACAGTTTACCTGCACCCATACAACGGAAATGAACTTGCGTTGTACGACAACATCACCGGGCGGTGGCGCGTCCGACGCTTTAGCAGCGTACTTTCGTTTAGCTTGGCGACGGCAAGTGTAGCCAATACAAATTACGACGTTTATCTCTACGACACAAATCCAACTGATTCCCTCAACGGAACATTTGCGTTGGAGTATGCGGCATGGTCCGGTGACCAAACACCGCCCGCAAGAAGCAATCAAGATGGAATCCTGGTTAAAAATGGCGAGGCAACCAAACGACTGATCGGCGTGATACGCACTACATCAGCAGGCAACAGCATTGTTGATTTAGGGGGAGTAATTGCAGGCGCAAATTCAGCTAATTACCCAAGGGTGTATATCGCAAACCTTTATAACCTCTACGACGTAAGTAGCCGTTACTTCTTTGGCAACTCTTGGGGTGTTGAGAGTGCCGGCTGGAGTGCAGTACCAGCCAGTGTTTATCCAACAACCCCTCGCTGTTCATTTGTGCAAGCTAACGAAACACTGGTAACGGCTTTCTTGGACATCTATTCAAATTATGTGGGAGGGAATTTCCCAACTGCTTATTCAGTTTGCTATGTAGCACCAGGCATTGACTCAGTTTCATCACCACCAGTTGATGCTTTTTACGGTGAAACGGTAGGCGGGAATGATACCGCTGGTTCGCAATGGGCAAGGACTTTAAGTTCAGGTTTGCACGATATTTACTATTTATACAAAATGGTGCTTAGTGGTGTAGCTGCTAACGACGTCAACGAGCACGCTGCCCACGGACTGATAGTTACGACTAAAGCCTGATTACAATAGAGACTTAGTAAGGGGCATCGCTATGAAAGTTGTTTCAGCAGAATCTGATCAAATGGGCCTTATCCGCGTACAGTTTGATGATGGCACTAGATGGGCAACCTATCCAGATTCACCAAATGAAGCTCACAATTACTTGCACGACTTGCTGGAAGAGTTTATTGCTGCTGGCGGAACAGTTACCGAAGCTTGACTATAATAAGGGCACGGCGAATGTCCGTGTCCTTTCGACTGAATAGTCATGGCAGTACAACTAATCCTAAAAAATAGCTCTGTCGAAGACAGACGCCCGACTCCCGCACAGCTGACAACTGGCGAACTAGCACTTAACTATAACGAAGAAGGCGCATTTCTTTCCTGTAAGGATTCAGCGGGCAACATTCAGCAGGTTGGCGGGGTAAAAGTCGATGAAACGGCTCCATCAACGCCGGTAAAACAAACAGTTTGGTTGAAGCCAAGCACCGGGACTCTAAGTATTTACAGCGGTAGCAGCTGGGTAATTGTTGGGGAAGTAACCAGCGTCAATGGTCAGACTGGTGCGGTCGTACTGACATCTGCGGACTTCGGCCTTGCCAATGTCAATAACACGTCGGATCTAAACAAGCCTATTTCAACAGCTACACAGAGTGCGTTGAGTGCGAAAGCCGACCTGGTGGGCGGGACAGTCCCCACCTCTCAACTCCCTTCGGCGGAGCTGCGGGAGAATGCTGGAACGGGTAGTGCTTCTGCACCTTCGTTTAGTTTTAGTGGCGACAATAATACGGGTATTTATCGGCCTGCGGCAGATCAGGTTGCGCTAACGGCTGGTGGTACGCAGGCATTATTGGCTGAGAGTACAGGCATCACGATTCCAGGGAACCTAACGGTTTCAGGTACTACGACAACTGTTGATACTGTCAATTTGACAGTTAAGGATAAAAATATTGAACTTGGCGTTG
>Ga0233415_10000963_pt1 | contig 12899 bp, 15 predicted proteins | sample Na_anoxic_12_MG_FD_188631 | JGI IMG/M metagenome (GOLD analysis project Ga0233415, IMG submission 188631) | Seawater microbial communities from Saanich Inlet, British Columbia, Canada - Na_anoxic_12_MG | ecosystem: Environmental > Aquatic > Marine > Inlet | place: Canada: British Columbia... | reverse complement strand
GGATTATGTCGTGAATTTCGTTTTAAACATACTATACTCATTATTATCTATATATAATGTTTATAGATAAAAATGTTTTGTATTTTCTTACACAAAGACGATATTTCATTTCATTAAAAAATAAACATTATATTTTCCAACATTCGGTCCATCCTCTCCTCTATTTTTTCCTGGGTACTTTACTTTGGACACATTTCCAAAACCAGGGTCCTTCGTAAACCACTTTTAAAGAGCTGCCATTCAATAGGCGCGTCAAGTGAAATTCCGAGGTCATCGAACTATAATGCACAAAAATGCGATTGAACTTTGCATTCTCTTTGTGATTCGGTACGATATCTATACTGTCAATATTCCCCAACCGACAGTTATTGAAGATGCTCTGTATAAAATCCTTCGTAAAACTATTGTCTACACGAGGAATACATATACTAATCCTTTGCCCTACAGCAATTGCAATAGGTGTATCTGGCATTATGTGTGAACAATTAATAGATTTCATTCGGGTTAATGTTCATTCAATGTCAGATCGAGTCATCTTCAATTTTATTTATTATGCTGCCTCCATTTATAATTATATAATCCATTTATTTAATAATAAACATATAAAAATTTTTACTTACGATCAATCGATGTAGCTGTTAGGAGGCATATAATATACGACATGTTTCTTTAAATACTAATTTATCTATTTTAACATGTATATAAATGTATATTATGTATATAATTTATAGTAATACAAGTAGTAATACATAACAATGAATAATGCCCGTTTTGAATGTCTTAATAGTGCACCTGGTCCAAGTGCAGGTACAAGTGCAGGTACAAGTCCAGGTACAAGTGCAATTCCAGGTACAAGTGCAGGTACAATTCCAGGTACAAGTGCAGGTACAAGTCCAGGTACAAGTGCAGGTACAAGTAAGCAAAGAAACCCTGGCAAGAAGCGCGATCGGAACAGGAAAAAAAATACCCGTTTTGAATGTCTGAACAACAATGAACCAACGCTACCTCCTCGTGAACCTGTCCTTAAACATGAACCTGTCCTTAAACATGAACCTGTCCTTAAACATGAACCTATACTTGAACCTAAACTTGAACCAATCCTTGAACCTAAACTTGAACCAATCCTTGAACCTATCCCAGAACCTATACTTGAACCTATACCACAACGATCGTGGAAAGATTGTATCCAATCATCAAAAGAAGAAAGGGAACGAGATTATCCCGAAAGGGGGTGGGTTAGCTATCATATGGACAAAAAGACACGTCATATAACAAGAACAAGCAATCCTTTAGACGACCGAGAATTTCAACAAAAACAACAACAATACGAAGAATTAATGGAACAAGAAGAGCAACAACGTATATGTGAAGAATATCGCAAGAAATTAATCAATGATTTCGAATACGATATTGCCATGGGTAATAGAGATGATTTTTATTGTGTAGAAGATTATATTTATCATTTAGATAAAAGTAGATATGACGAGGACGAAGAAGAATGTTATGAAGAAGAATATGATGAAGACTCTCAAGAAGAAAATTATTAGTTAGAAACATAATTCAATTTTCTATCCATTAAATAATTACATTATATGGATCCCAACTATATGGATATGGATATGGATCCCAACTATATGGATATGGATCCCAACTATATGGATATGGAACCCAAATATTTAAAAACTTATTTTATTTATACCAGCAACGAAGATAAAATTATGCAAATAAAAGAGACCCAATTATTATACGACGATCCAGAAACAATATCAAAAATGAGACTTATTCAAAAAATACAAGAGATGAAACGAGACGAGTTCGGTAAATATATTCTAAAAAACATAGCTCTACATCATATTGTATTGAATGACAATAATATACGAGCATATGTTGACGACAAGATAACACATGAATCGTTTTTCAATGAGATTACTTATTTAAGCGATATCAAGGTTCATGCAACCAACTCTTTGTTTCAACCATTATCATCATTGTATGTCATTTTACAAGAAAAGCCACATAAGGAAGAATCGCACAACAATACGAAAAAAATCAAGTACTCTCCTGTACAATCGAAAAAACTCTTAAAACGAAAAAGCTTAAAACAAAAATTTTAATATAAAGCATCCAATGGAAGAATCGTTCGCGGCTCCCAATATCGCCATGTTGAATCCATTACAGAAATTAGGAAATAGCGTGGAATATACTTGGAATATTCATCTCCAAGAAAAGATAACCCAATTTTATTTTCAATTAGTTCGCACCGAAGATCATACCACGATTGAGACCAAGTTCCAGGAAATTTTACATGAATTATTCCAAACCCAAGATGCAAAGCAAATGAAAGACATGGTATTTCGCATGATAGCCCAAACACGCGACACACACTCGGGAAAAGGCGAATATAAATTAGCCTATATGATGCTTTATAACTGGGCAAAGTATGATATGAAAGGCGCTATTCGATTAATAACCTATTTCGTCTCATCAGATAAAAAATTAAAGGAGCCATATGGTTCATGGAAAGACGCAAAATATTTCGCGGAATATTGTTATAATCGTAATGAGAATTTTTCGTATACATTATACCAATATATAATTGGGATGATAAATATTCAACTTATATGTGATAATACATTATTTGACACTCAGCCGAATAAGGATCCGGACAATAATAATGCGCATATATCTTTATGTGCGAAATGGGTTCCACGTGAAAACAAAGCATATGGATGGATGTATGAACAATTGGCCCTCGATTATTACTCTCGCTCCACTGAAAAAACAATAGTATGGACTGACAGGTCAGAGAATTACGCAAAGATGATCTATCGGCGTATATTAACCAAGTTGAATAAGCATCTGGATACAGTACAAATCAAAATGTGTAATAAAAACTGGCAACAGATCAACTTTGACCACATAACAAGTATCACCCTTAATAAGATGCAATATGCCCTTTCTTTCAAAGATAAGGCGGCCACCCCAATCACGAATGGGTATGACAATCAAGACCGTATCCAATGCGCCCAAAACTTTTCAAAATGGTGCGCTTCCAAAACAAATATACCAGGTAAACATATACTCGGTAAACATATACCAATGTATGATTTTGTAAAAACAGCATATCAATTAGAAGCACATTATGACGAGGAGCTCGTGGATCTATTGAATAAACAGTGGGAAAACAATGGTCATCGAAATAATAAGCAATTAGAATATATGATTCCAATAATTGATACATCAGAATGTATGACGCAAGATAACAATCGACCATTATATACTGCCATGGGATTAGGAATTCGTATTGCGGAGCAGTCGAAATTGGGAAAACGGTGCATGACTCTTTCTCACACAGCTTCATGGGTGAACTTGGACCATGCCAACACATTTTACGACAGCGTAATGGCTATTAAATCGACGAGTAGTTCTATACGTGCAAATATATCAGAGTCAATGGAGTTAATTTTGCAGCATATTAAAGAAACTAAAATGACCAAACACGAAGTCTCACAATTAACATTGGTTGTATTATCAAATATGCAATTCGATCGCGCAAAAAGTATTATACCAATAGATGTGGAAATTGAAAATCAGTATGAAAAGGTGGGTATAGAAATAAGCGGTGTCCCATATAAACCCCCACGCATAATATTTTGGAATCTTATGGAAACAGATGGATTTCCTACGGTATCTTTTCGAACAGGAGTAGCAATGATATCTGGTTATAGTCCTCAATTAATAAACACATTTATGAAGATAGGAAACAAATCCTTCGCCACTTATAATCCATATAATATTTTGAAAGGCATTCTCAATAGACCAAGATATAAATTTTTACGCGCATAAAACAAAATAAAACAAAACAAAACAAAACAGCAAATTATAATATAATACATATTATAATATGGTAGGTTCCAGTATACTTCCGGTAACGATATATAAAAATAAATTATACTTTCTATTTGGTAAAGAGAATCCGAATGAAAAAAGTGCCCCGGGTTGGTCGGATTTCGGAGGACGAATAGAAACAACTGAGACCCCGCTGCAAGGAGCAATACGCGAGGGATGTGAGGAAATGTCTGGGTTTTTAGGGGATGAAAAACAATTGAAAGCATTAATACAAAAAAATGGTGGAACTATGCGCATAGATCATAATAACAATAACCATACATATTACGTACACTTGTTTTATATAGATTATGATCCAAGCTTACCCATGTACTATAATAACACTCACAAATATATGTGGGATAAAATAGATCAGGCATCTCCACTTTTTGAAAAAATAGAAATAAGATGGTTTTCTGAAAGTGAATTGAAAAAAAGTCGATTTAAATTTAGACCATTTTATAGAAAAATAGTTGATGTAATTATAACAAAAAATAAGGAAATATCAGATTTTATAGCATAGAAATATTTATGGCATAGAAATATATACAGATCTAAACTTTGAATGTATTTTATTATTCATATTTAAATATTCAAATACATATAATATATATAATGGGAGGAAATCACGGATATAAATTGCAGAAGCGAACCAAGCATTTGGTAAAATCGCAAAATTTCAATAAGCCTGGTAAAGCAGACCAACACACAAGGAGTCTGGATATGTATGGATGGGGGGGTGTTGAGAAATACAAAGACTACGTCAACAGGGAATTCGGCATAAAATTCAAGACACAAGATACAGGTTTCTATTCGGGCAGGCAAAATTCAAATATGGACACCAGTCATATGACGGAAGAAGAAATTATAAATCTAAACGGACAACTATATGAAGATTTTTACAAAAAGGTTCCTTCAGATTGGGTAAATTTCCACGACAAGACAAGATGGCGCGTGGAAAAAAATCGCAGCAAAGAGCGTCGTCGCAATGAGGATAGGAAGATGGATAGAAATATGGATATATAAATATAAATACAATATATTTTTTGGCATTTAACCGTGATATTTTAAATATCATCAATTGAAACAATATTATTCTCGTCGTCGGTAATAATTTTCTTTGCAACTCCATCGTTTATATCCTGTTTTATTTCATGGACAATATTATCGGTTATGCTGTGGTCTGCATTAGAAAATTCAATTTCGTCATCGAGTCCGTCTATATGAGCATCGTATTCACCAGCACCTGCACCGGCAGCACCTGAACCAGCCACCGCCACGACCCCCGACATAATATCTGGAGCCAATTGCGCCAATTTCATTCCATTAATTTTTTTCAATTTTTGTTTTTCACCATCATTATAAACTTCCAAAAGATCGCATTTCGGCAACTTATCAGCAGATCCACCCCCAGACTCCCAACTTCGGTCGCCGACCATTACCCATGTACCAATAGCTACAGTATTATCTCTTTTACTGCGCCCTCGAAACTTATTTCGAATCACACAAAGTCTTTTCTTTGCATCATTAGATATAACCTCGCACATACCATTGCCGAACATTTTCGTTACCGCTGCATACATTTCATCTTCATCTACAACAAGACGTAGGGCACGGTTTCCACCCCCACCGCCTCCACCTCCACCTTGAAACTTGCGCCCCATTTTCTTCGCTCCGCTTCCGCCAAATGAATTTTTAACCATGTTAGATTGTTATATGAATACTCATTATATAATAATCCATCTAATATCATTTTTTTATTTTATTCTTATTAATTGTTCTTTTTATCACCAGAATCATCTGCTGGATCAGGATCCAGATCCTCGTTATGATCAGTATCAAGATCCTCGTTAGGATCAGTATCCTCGTCTGTAGCATGATAACTCTCATCATCATCTTCCTCTTCATCCTCATCTTCTTCTTCCTCCTCCTCTTCATCATCCTCCTCTTCATCGTCTTCCTCTTCATCATCCTCATCTTCATCGTCCGACAATAGCAAGTCCTTTTTCGGAGAAGCTAAAAATCTTTCTTTCATTTCACTATAACGAATATGTCCACTAACATTATATAGAATAACGTAAAAACATACCAACACCGCTCTATTCAATATAGAAGATGGCATAATAGGCAAAAATAATGCAACGATTTCCGCAACGGTACACGACAATTCCCGATTATTACCCACGTTTGATTCAACGACCTTATTAAAGTAATGCAAGTTATTCTGACCCTTCATATATGAAGTCATATATATGTTCTTTTAAGTTAATTTCCCATAGGTTTTTTCGAAACCTCGATTCAGCATTATATAATCCCATTGAAACCACATTTCCTTATGTTCCAAGTAATAATCGAACATTCCTTCATAAGTTTTTCCCCGATTAACAATAGCTTCCACTTCAAGTAATTCGTCTTGATTCCATCCATCGAATACTCCAACATTCGTATCATACAATTCATAAATAGAACATTCCTTCTTCTCATCGGATAGTAGAGAGAATGCAACAAAATGTAAAAAAAACAAGGTAAATGGAATGTATTTATTTTTGATAGGTTTTGCGAGAAGTTTTTTTACTGCTTCGCGATCTTCAATACAACTAAAATCCATAATACAAGACTTGTCGAAATTATGCAATAAAGGCATGGCACTTTTTTGATGAATATATAAATCGTCTATTTGAAAATAAAAAAATATATTGTTGCTATGAAGACTTTCCAAGCACTTATGTAAATGTTTTTTATAAAAAAACAGCTCTCGATCTTTTAAAACCACACATTCTCTAACTAAAAATTGCAAGAATGGCTCACTATTCTTGCTGTATTCAATAATGCTTGTGTACATGTTATATTTTTCAACACTTTCTGGTATAAAATACATCAATTCGTACATGGGAATATTCATAATTTTTGTAAAAAGGTCCTGTGCTTTGACCGCTGATCGCCCACACATAGTTCGAAGCATATCTACTTATAACATAATATAATATTTATTAGGTAATTTATAATGTTATATATATATATGAAATGCTTTTATAGATGTTTTTTATGTTGAAAATATCGATTTTTATACGTTTTCTTTATCTTCTTTGAATAGGCATCTTGTGCTACACCATATTCTTCAAAGAGTCTTTTTTCTTCTTCATCAATAACTTCTTCGTGTCTAATACAAAATTCTTCGAAACAAATGGCTGGCTTCAACCCGTCCCCATGCCCCTGCTGCCCCCGCCATTGCCCTTGCCCTTGCCCTTGCCCTTGCCCTTGCCCTTGCCCTTGCCCTTGCCCTTGCCCTTGCCCTTGCCCTTGCCCATATCCATACCGCATTATATGATTGTCCATGATTTCAATCAAGTCATTATCAAGCGCAATATATTGCTTCCTCACAACCGATTCCTTTTTCCGTTCTCCAAAGTCCTTCTTATTGCGAAAATAATAACGTCCACTTTTATACATTTTATCTTGAAAGTCGCCTGTAAATCCATTGCCCTTCAATCGCGCTTTCTCTTCTTGAATAGCCGATTCATTGCTTTCAGTCCAATCTTTCCACGCATCTTTATAGTCATTGCGAGCATCGTATTGATGCATTTTTGCAAAACCATATAGTGATTTCATAATAGACTCAGAAAAATTGTGTCGAAAAGTGTTCGTTTTAGGCCCTACGGTCATTGTATTGCACTCCATAATAATAAATCTTAGTTGGTATATAAAGCGGGAACGATTAGTATTCATTTTTATTTTAATAAACATTTAATATAAATCTCTCCATGATAAAAATCTATTCTATTCAACAGCAACCATTTTATGACAGCCATCACAAAGACTATAGGCAGATTCTTACAATCAATACAATGCCAGAAGGCCCTTTAAAGAATCGAGTAAGGCGAATAAACAATCCAAAATTGTCTCCATTTCAATTTCCTACACCACAAAGTTGCCCACCACCCAGTTGTATAAATGCGATTTACGATGATTGTGGGCAATTACTTTGTATTGACAACTTGCCATCCCTATTTCAATACTTGATTGAAAACGGATATATATTCGATTATGAACTCACGAATATGATGGAGAAATCTCGAGTCATCACGGATGGCACATTGCTATGTTATATTAAATATGAAAAAAAATGAATCGTATCATTGATAATATATACATATACATATATACCAACATGCCAACACCATCGGGATTCGGAATGATACATAAAGATCCATACGTCATGGAATATTTAGAAAGCCTCACTGACCAAGAGAGAAAAACGTTTCAGATAGCACAAGAGCACCTGGAAACATCCTTTAATATTTATAAAAGTATTGGGTTTTTACAGTGGAAGTCTGATAAAGACAAAGACCAATAAATAAAAATATAACGTATATATATATTACAAATGAATAGAATGTTTTCCTCGCTTAAACCGCTGTATTTTTTCTTTACAAAAAATGACGAACTATGTATTGATAAAACAAAAATAAATCCAAACGCAATATGTGCAAAAGAATATAACCCCGTAATAGGATGTGATAATAAATTATATAACAATCCGTGTCAAGCGAAAATCGCGGGTGTATTAAATTGGAGACAACCAAATACTCAATATGATAAGCAACCTAACAATAAATATAATAATGCAGTTTATCCTAAAAAACCGGGATGTGGGTGCGGTAAATAATAACACAATAATTTATTTATATAAAATAAATTATTTTCACAATACTACTACTAACTCTTTTTTTTAAATTCAGAAAAGCTTATTTCTTCTGGTACAGTATTATCATTCCCATGTACCATGTGTGTTTTTTCCAATATAGAAAAATCGCAAAAACGTCCAATCCATTTATAACGATTGATATTTTCTTTAAAAACAACATTTTTTGACTTATCATTATCATTGGATTTAATATTAGAATTAGCTTTAGCTTTAGCTTTAGCTTTAGCCTTAGATCGAGTCATAGCCCCTGATTTAGCCTCATACACATCATTGACAATATTCTGATTACCATTCTGTTTTTTGAATGTGGCAAATACACTTTTTATACGCTCATCTTTGGCACCATAATCTGAAGTATCGTCAACAATAACAACATCATATACCTTTTTCCGCAATTCGTCTCGGATATCAATGTACAATTCCAAGCAATCGTTGTTAATAACAAATTTTCGAGCAACAGTCTCGAGATATTTATAAGGTATATCCTTTTTATCAGAATAATAGGTAAACAACTCTTGTTCACGATCATATTTCATCACAATATTTCCACAAGGAGTGTGGTCCATGGTATAACTATAACTATACCTAAGTGATTTTTCTGTCGACTTCAATGGTACCTCATTATTTTTCAATTGATCAAACCTTTTAATATATTTATATTCGTATTTATCGCCAGAAGATTTATTAGTAGCATTATTATTGACTGCGTGTTGCGAAGAAAAAAACAAGCAATAAAGCCAATTTAATATGATTTCCAGCAATTTCGTGAATTCCATTATATGCAATATATTCATAGGTTTAAACTATTTTTTCTTAATTGAAATAATTCCCCCACTTCCTCTTGTAAGTCCACCACCTTAATACGTTGGTAGCTCCCATTTTTGTTATCTGGATGCAAGCACACTAAATACAATTCCCGAACTTTCCGTCCATATTTCTGCTCCAAGATCGCCTTGTAAGTATTCAGTTGTAGGCAATAGTGCCAATAATTGGTATCGGGCAAGTGTTCAACGCATTCTTTATTCCCGCATTTTCCGAACCCATCAATTTTCTTAATTTCCTTGCACCTCTTCCAATCATAAATAAGCAAGTCGCCGCTCCCGTCATCGCATTCGTATATCATATCAATGGAACCAGCCATGCGCAATTCTTCGTGATAGATCATCCATTCCGTCCTAAACGGTTTCAAGTGCCCATATGATTCCAAGTATTTCTTAAAATAACCATATTCCACCGAGTCATTCGAAACATCCATCTCGTTATAGTAGCGCTCAATGTCATAATGCATTTTGGTTCCAGCCGCAGCGGCTTCATCACGATTTTTGTCCCACCCAGCTTTGATTTCCTCCACTGTCATGCCGTAGTATTTACTTTGTGGCCAACGTGGCGAGCGCATCATATTCGCAATAATGGCATCGGCGTCAAAGCCGGAAAAGTGGCTGTGATTCCATGTGGTAACAGAAGTAAACCCACTGTCGCCATCGATGGTGTAAATGTGTGGCCCCTCATCAAAAGTAATGTGAGCATCGCGCTCATGCGCATTCTTCTTTTCCAAATAGTCAAGACTCATGTTTATATAATGAATATAACTATCAAAAAAAACGCTATTCATTTTTAAAATGTATCTTATTACTTTTTACCAAATACGATACCAATGATGAATTACAACAATGGTATATATTTATATATTAGCAGGTTCAGGTTCTGGTGCAGGTTAAGGTTGTATCTTTTTAATAAACTGAAGATCGGAATATTGATCCATTGATCTACCGTTTCCACCTAACAATATATCAATTGTGCGAATTGTAAATGGAATACTTGAATTATCATATTGAAAAGTCATGTTAGGATTAGTTATAATGCCAGATTCGTAATCTGTAAAAAAAGTAGTCAAGTCTGGATTCAACCAATAACTAATAAGATTTTGTTCAAAATCAAATAATATTAAATTAAGATTCGTCGTGTTCTGTGTATTAAAACTGACACCTGGATTTAAAGTTCGAAAACTGTAGTTCTTACCATTACTGCTAAGCACAATATCTGTATTATTATTTGTATTAAGACTTGCCACTACATCTGAATTATTATTCTGAAAATCTATTCTTGGAGTTCCATTATCCCCATTTGTAGCGCCACCACTATGTGAATAAAACTGAAAAAATAATAATCCTGTTGACTCAGTAGGTATAGTTCTTGAATTAGCGGCAATTTGATTAGTATATGTAGCTCCACCATATACAATACTATGTACGGGTATTGTCGAATTTGCAGAATTGATTAAACTATCACCTATCTTTAAATATGAGACTATTCCACCTGGAGAATACGAAGTTTTCCATGCTCCATCCCATCCAAGTCCTCCAAATGCACCAGTTAAGTCAGTTAATTTTAGATAATTGAATTTTTCATAAATAAATGTATTGAAATCGGAATTTGCAGGTGCAGGTTCAGGAGCAGGTTCAGGCGCTGGTTCAGGTGCAGGTTCCGGAGCAGGTTCAGGTGCAGGTTCAGGCGCTGGTTCAGGTGCAGGTTCAGGAGCAGGTTCAGGTGCAGGTTCCGGAGCAGGTTCAGGAGCAGGTTCAGGCGCTGGTTCAGGCTCAGGTTCTATAGTCCCATGTGTTTGTTTTATAAGCACGTCACCGGAAGTGTTATAATATACATCATTTAAACTGGTTGGATATTCATAAAAATATTTATCTCCATTATCTTCCAAATAAAACATATATGGACAATTAAAATTAAACTTTGTAATAATAGTATCCATAGCCTTGAATTCTACATAATAATAACCAAGATCACCATCTGGTGCTCCATTATAAACTGAAATATTAATATAGTTAAACAATTCAGTTCCATCTCCCGAAATGTTATAACCATTACTAAAAGTTTTTTTAGACTCTAACAAAAGATTAATAGGATATGTTGTATCCACATCTCCTGCGACATAAACGTAGCCAGTTATGTTTATAATTCCTGCACCGCGGTAATTTAATAATGGTTGATATTGGTATGTTGACTTATTCTCATAATCAACATTATTGCCAGGCAATCCAGCATAAATAACTTTTCCGATAATATCATAAGGTTCATTATTGTTTTGTTCACCATTATTTTGTCCATTGCCCAGACCGATTCGCACGCTATCAAAACGAGCATTTCCAATAACATCTAATTCAAAATAAGGATTGGGATTATTAATGCCGACCAAAGCCTTATAATTCATAACTCCGTCGGAATCCACATCACCTCCAGAAAAAGAATCACCATTATTCGGCTTAACATTAAATACTATATTAGATGATACAGTATTAATATCAATATCAGTATCGGCACCATCAGGAGCATCACTATGATAAATGACCATAGAATCGATTTTCTCACCTACACATATGGGCGTGCCCTTGTCATTATCTGAGCACACTGGATTATTCACAGTTCCATTCCATAAAGTTAATTGAGCGGGTTCATATTTATGGTCAGGATTAACCTGAGAGCCTGATTCTTTAATAATACTAATACTATTCTTTACATTTAATCCACTATCGACTTGCATGGATGAAGATTCTGAACCTAAAGACTCTGTAATTTTGCCTTTATCGATGATACTTTGTGGCGTTCTTACAATATAATTATTTTGTGTGCGATTTCGTCCGCCTACTTTTTTCCAAGACATATTTATATTTTGGAAAGAAATTTTAAATCATAAACCTGTTAATATATTGTTTTTTCAATATCGGGTCTGGAATTAAAATCATAATCAAAATCCACATCTAAATCCAAATCCATATTTTCCCCTTCCCCTTCCTGTACTATTATCTTCTTACGTGTTTTTTTATTCGAAGACTTCTTCTTTCGCCTGGGACTGCTCTTAGGACTGCTCCTCTTATTACTCCTGGGACTACTCCTCTTGGGACTACTCCTCTTGGGACTGCTTCTACGCTTGGACCGTCTCGCCGGGGCGGAACCCTGCACGGAACCCTGCTTCCTAATAATAATCTTATGTTTTTGTTTTCCACTTTTTCTCAAAGTATCATCCATAAATCGAACACGCTTAGTCCTGGGACTTCTTCGCTTGGGACTTGACCGTCTCGCAGGGGCGGAACCCTGCTTGGAACCCTGCCTGAAATCTCTATGTAATCTCTCTTCCAATCCATTTTCACGATTCATACCTATACCTTGAAATAATCTACTCAGGTCATTATTGTCCAATTGTATAATGGCAAGTTCATTATTGCGCAAAGTTTCAATATCCATCGTTTCGCCATCGTAATCCATATTCCATTTAGCATTCTCGACCACATCTCCA
>Ga0233415_10000962_pt1 | contig 12911 bp, 24 predicted proteins | sample Na_anoxic_12_MG_FD_188631 | JGI IMG/M metagenome (GOLD analysis project Ga0233415, IMG submission 188631) | Seawater microbial communities from Saanich Inlet, British Columbia, Canada - Na_anoxic_12_MG | ecosystem: Environmental > Aquatic > Marine > Inlet | place: Canada: British Columbia... | reverse complement strand
GAATCTCTGAATACTTAGGGACAAGAAGAACATCATCAAAACATACTTTAGATTCCATTTCCATCCTGTATTTAACTCATCTTAATATTAGTAGCCAGGAAGGGATTCGAACCCTTATCATCTGCGTTCTAAGCGCAGCGCCTCTACCAATTGGACTACCTGGCCGAGTATTTCATTCCTTCTCTTTCGTCCCACTCCTCTTCTGTTCCATCACCGTGAGTATCTGCCCAAGCCCATCCCGTATCATGTTGAATTTCTTTTAGTGGAATGTTTGGAAAGTAATGTCCCTTTAGAGTATCGGACAGAGCCTCTACTACAGACCCGTAGTTGATTTGAAACTTATACCACGCACTTCTTGGAATATGTTCTAGTTCTGCTATAGCTCTCCAGTAAACGTTCTGATTAATCACATCGGGATTTGTATCGAGAATAGGAATTGTCATTACTTAAGGTGACCCGTCAAGAGTTCAACTCCAAAAGCTTCCATTTCATCAGCGAAAGCTCTGAAACTTTTCGCTGCTGCAATAAAGTCCCACTCTCTCATGTTGATTCTAATTTGATCCATTCCTTTTTGAGAAAAGAATTTTAGCTGGAAGGGAGCGTCAGTAGCACGCTGCCCGTTGATGATAGACATTTCCATTCCGTCTCCATAACGTCCTTCAATCTTTTCCATGATCATCTCCCTGCTATGCTTTGTGACGTCTGCGTCTGCGGTTTTTCTTCGCTTCTTGCTCTTGATTTTTCGTGTAAAGTTTCTGTTCGCGGTAACGTTCTTTCTCACTTTCACCCATTTCATCAAATGGTTTTAGTGATCCGTTTTCTCTTTTAGGTGGATAGTATTCTCCGTTAATCATTTCTTCTCTTTTCTTTAGTACCAGGGAGAGGTTTTGAACCTCTTCAACACGGTCCACAGCCGTGTGCTCTACCGATTAAGCTACCCTGGCAGATGACTCCGACGAGATTTGAACTCGTTTTTCCAGGTTGAAAGCCTAGCGTCCCGACCAATTAGACTACGGAGCCGTATATCTTTGAATTTTACAATTTACTTTTGATCGCCAGTTGGTCGATCTAGAACCGGAAAGATAAATATATTTCCATTCATAAGAATTAAAGAAAATTATTCTTTGATACTCTTCTGATGGTCCTATTACGTAATCAAAATCGCAGGTAACATCTAACTTTCTTGGAGTAATTGAATCATTGACTGCTTTTAATTTTACTCTAGGAATACCATCATTAGAGAAGCTGCTATTTGATACGACTGAAAGGTGAGGTCCGCTTCCAAATCTTCTATGTTCCGGCAGGAACCCGCTATTAGAGTAAGCGCAAGTACAGAGAATTATTATTAGTCCAATAAACAGTGAGAGAATCCCTCTGCCCAGGGATTGTTTATACCGGTTATCATTCTTGCGAGTTCTCCTCTGTAGATATAGAGGTTTGGAGTTACGATTATCGTCGTCTCGTTTTGAATCATCGCTCGGCAATTGCATGGACATTCCTCTGTTAGAATTACTCCCTTATCTTCACATACTTGAGGGTTAATGTCACACGGAAATAATTGTTGGTCTGAGCATGGTGAGATGTACCAGTCAGGAGCAACCTTAACAGTCAGACATTCTCTTCTTATACTTATCTCAAGACACGCTTCTAGTGCATCTGTTTGTCTATCTAACTCTGCTAGGTCTAATTGAAACAAAGGGTCGTCAACTCTTATACCCTTCTCTGTAACGAGATTCGTAGAGACTTCGTAGTCAGTTATATTCATGTAACCGTTTCTATAACAGTTATCCTGACAGGTAAGAAGTTGAGTTGAAAGAAGCAGTACGCTGATTATTAAGGTCGTTTTCATTAGTCCTCTTTAGTACAGTCTACCTCTTCCTACTCAGTATTTTCTTCAATAAAAGTTTGCATTCTTATAGTGCTATACATTAGAGCTAGTTTTACTCCTTGTAAGCAGTCCGCTGAAAGATTTTCTAGCCGGCCATTAGATAAAGTTTCCATCCAAAGAGGAAGGTAACTTCTTCCATTCACATCTATAAGTGCTTGGTTTATCTTTTCTATAAGAGTGTGGTTGTCACCAATGATCTTACTAGCTAACTTTAATTGATCTTTTGCGGGCATATAAATAATTCCTTTTAGGACATATCTTCTGGAAGTCTAAACCCTAGACCTACTGGGAACTGAGGGATACCAGATTCTGTTCTTTCGAAGAACTTAACTGTTAGAAATTCTCCAACATAATCTTCTGCTTCTTTTAAAAGCTGAGCTTTATGTCCCATCGTTCCTTTTGAAACGACTTCGAATAACTTACCATCTTCTGTTTCACATAACCAGATACAAGCGTTCGAAAACTTACCTACTCCAGACTTAAACCCAACTACTTTGAATTCTTCGTCTTGAAAAGTCTTAACCTTTAGTAAAGCGTCTGATCTATAACCCCAGCGGTATACACCGTGAGGCATTCTGACGATTGCTCCTTCGTATCCTTCTTGGGTTAGTCTCGCCTGTTCGTTGTAGACACTCTTCTCGTCTTCACATATTAAATGTTTTACATAGACTAGAGTCTTACACTTTCTCTCCTCGAAGAATTTACGAAGAGAGATACTTCTTTCACTCCATGGAATATCCATGTCTTTAGTATCGATAAGGTCATAGGTCCAGAGTCTTAGGTTTACGGATTCTGGTCTAACCTTTTTTACTAGGCGCATGACTGCTTGAAGAGTCTTGCCGTGTGCATAGATTTCTCCGTCAAGGATAATATCCTTTGGAAGAATCTCTTCTAATTCTTCTACGATATGAGGGCAATTATAAGGTTTCCCAGAACGACTAGTAAGTTCTACGTGATCGTCTTCCCATTGTGCGAGGCACCTTACTCCGTTTAGTTTTGGTTGAACGTCACAAGGGTAAGTAACCTTCTTCTTTCTATCTTCGAATTTCTTAGCAAGCATTGGTAGAGGGAGTGGCTTTTCTGCTTCTTCGATAGTAAGTCGATACTTTCTATCTAACTTTGCCTGCCACATAGACTTAGCTTCTCGCTCTGCTTGGACCTCGGGAGTGGTTTCGTTCTTCTTTCCGATGTTCTTCCCTTTAGCTTCCTTCTCTGCTAGCTGTTTTTTTCCTTCATCTGTTCCGTATTCAGTACAGATAGTTGAACCTTCTGTCCAAATTCTCCAGCTAAAGATCTTATCTTTCTTTCCCTTGTGATAAAGAACAGGCAATTCTTCTTTCATAATCTTCCCTTTTGTTTTGTATTAGGTATCTAACTCTTTTGCCGCCCTAGCAACTAGGTACGCTAGACCAAAGATCCATATATCATGTTGTCTGTTAATGATTTCTGGATCACATGTAAGAATACAATATTGTGGAAACTCTTTATTTTCTCTGCGTACAATATATGGACTGAAAGGATATCTTAGTTTGTTAAGAGAGTTAAGAGTTGGCGATTGTTTCTTTCGCTTCTTGCTTATCCTATTAAGGTTTCTTATCTCTGTTATTAGCTCGTGATATCTCATCTTTGGATCTGACGGTCTAAATCCAACCCACTCTCTAGAGGGAGTGTTATCCGCTAGAAGTTCGCTTGCTTGGCGAGCTATCTTAATAATTCTTTTTATTTCCTTGTCTTCTGTTTCTAAGAGGTATGACCATGCTATTTTAACTGGGAATCCACTAGGGTCGTACTCAATCTTATATTTAGTGTTGAATTCTTTTTCTTGTTGAGATAGTTTCAGCATTTTCTTAGATTCCCTCTCTAGTAGGACGGGTTGGATTTGAACCAACGACAACTGGTATATCAGACCAGCATTCTGCCCCTGAATTACCGTCCTAAACTTATGACTGATTTTCAAAGATCATTAAGTGATACTTCTTGAGTATCGTTTCTAGTCGGCGGAGAAGGATTCGAACCTCCGATGTTTAGCGCATAGGCAACGAGTTTACAGCCCGTCTCTTTCGGCCACTCAGACACCCGCCGTTAAATAATTTATGAGATTAAATACATTCTCGGAGGCTATGGATATACAGATGCTCGACGCGGTACTGGGATGTACCCGCGAGTCTATATAACCTCCGTTGGATCCTGGTAGGGAATTGATCCATAACCGACACTATAACATAGTTATTTTAAAATTCAATAGAATTTAGAAAGTTTCTAAGCTTTTCAGCACCGGCAGGAGAAGAACTACTATCCGGCCCTCACCCGGCATCTTATGAGAATGCGGTCTAACCTTTAGTCCATGGGTTTTGTTTTAGTTAAAGCTTGACAAGGGAACGAGGCTCTTTAAGCCTTACCACTTGAATCTACCCAACTAACAGTAGCGTTTTCATAAAAACCCGAACAGCCTATAACTGTAAGTTTGGGACTTCCAGAATTTAGATAGACTATGTCTCCGATTTGTACTGAAAACGTGTCTAGCATTTGTTATTTTCCTTTAGCAGCCGGGCTGAGATTTGAACTCAGAAAACTAGATTCAGAGTCTAGCAGTTTGCCAATTAGCTTACCCGGCCTTGTTTTATATTCTAAATTCCCACCCACAATTGTGGCATGTATAAAGTTCGAAATGATCTGGGTACCCAGTTCCGCCGCGAAACTTAGGATAATCATGTATGTCCCAGAAATGTTGAGAGAACCAACAAATAAACCACATAAAACAGATGGTATCGGAAAAAGTTTTTAAGTACAGAGATTTTTCTGAGAATTTGAAAAAGTCGGAATCGCCGATTTATAATTGGGTTTTTTGACCCCCCCTATAGGGATTTTATCTATTAGGGGACATTTCGACTTTGAATCCACCAAACTCTGTTACTACTTTTACAAAATTTCTGATCTTTTCAATCCCAGAGAATTCAAGTTTTACATCTCTCAATTCAATCTTAAGAGTTGGAATAGTATCTAGTCCGTATGGGTTTCCGGGCCTTCCGCCGCCTGGAACCGTACCAGCTTCGACGAAGCTATGTTGCCAGTTTAGTTCTTCTAGAAGCTTTCTAGCTTCTTTAGTCCATTCATGAGTCTCTCGACCGAATAAGTTAATTGCTGCTGGCGTACTCATTTTAATCTTCCTTCCAAGGGTTTACCTCAATTAGATATGCTGCGTTTTCCATCATTGTACATAAAGTTACATTCGGATGAACGCAGTAAATCATTTCTCTTTTAGTATCAACTAGAATTCCGACATCTGAGATTTTTTGTGGAAGAGGATGATTTCCTATTTTCCATGAACCACTTATTCCGTCCCATTCTGCGATTTTCGGGAATTCAAACTCAGTATAGTATGTGTCTGTTAGTTTGTTTTTACTTAGTATCTGAATAAATACAGTTTCTGGGATTTTAGTCATTACTTATTCTTTCTAAAGGTAAAGTATGCGTCGTAAGTTTCGCAGTACGCAGGCTTGTCGTATTCAACAGACCAACCTGATCGCCTGAAAGAGTCTTCTATATCTACTCCGTTATTATCATACAGTTTTTGACGACTTTTATATCTTCTATCTACTCTTTTCATATACAGAGCAACAAGTTCCTTCTGATTTATAGTTGCTGCTTGCCCGTCCCAGTTTTTTACGAGAAGTTCATTCGCACAATCGATCATTGCTGGATCAATTTGCTTCTCATTAAACTTTGCTTGGACTTCTTCTGGAAGAATAGGTTTCATATCTGCTCCTTAGGAGCTACCTTTCTGAACTCAGTAGAGAGAGCCTTATGTCTCTTTCTGAATCTGTTATCAAGTTCTTTCCACTTCTTAGAATTCATAGAAAGAATTTCATTCCAAATTTCATTGGAACAAGAGAAATCGTAAATTTCTCCCTTTGTAGCAATCTGAATTCCAAATTCAAGAATCCTGAAAGAATGAAATAGGCTTTTCCAGCCAATCATATAATCTTTCTCTTTATCGATTTTCTTCTTCGCTTTAACCCACGAATTAGAAGCTTTTCCCGAAATCTCTTTTCTTAGTTTCGGTAAATCTAGATTGAACTCATAGTACCTTTTAAGTCTACGTAGTGGATGGAAATAAGCTTCAAGAGCATGAATCTCCATTTGATCTAAAGCAGCCTGAAATTCAAAGGTTCCAAAGATATGATAATCAGCGTCTTTAACAGAAGCTTGTTTTGGAAATCCTATAGGTCTAGGACCATAAAGGACACAGATATAATCTTCATCAGAATCTTCTCTTGCTGTGCCATATACTCTCGATCCAAATGGAATTAAGTTGACTGAGCATGGAAAATCTAAATCAGGTAGATCTTGTGCCATCCAGCAGATAAACTCGTCACATTCATCGCCTTCATAAGGCTCTTTAGGTTCTTTAAGTTCGCCGCAAAAACCGTTATTAGTGTAAGCGCCGTTTTCGTTGCCGTTAAAATTGTAATTTAAACAATGATTACAGCAAGGGTTTTTAGAACAACTTTCATCACAATATATCGCCATGATTCAAATCTCTTACTAGCTTCGTTGCTAATTTCCAACCTTTGTGAGTAGGAACAAACCTAGCAACGAGAACCTTGTTCTTATCATTCTCACAAAAGTGAGGATCTAATTCTCTAGGCGCGAGAACGTTTTTATTCTTAACAGAAGGAAGCTCAAATACTAGAATTTTATTTCCTTCGTAATTAGTACAGCCAGGGTAAAAAACCCAGACAGCGATAAAGTAACCATGCTGTTCTGCTGCTTGAATTTGAAAGTATTTAGGGTTCGGGTTAGGTACCTGTACCGGAGGTAGCGGAGAGTTTCCGCAATTATCACAGTTACAGGAACTAATCGAAAATGGTCCAACTCCCATTAGATTAACTCCGGGTATTCAAGTGTTTTTACTTCGTCTATAAAAATTCTTATGGCTTTAGGTCCGTTATTTTCATAAAGAGAATTTTCGAAGATCATTAAAAAGGTCTTAATATCTTGTGGACCTTTAATAGCATCTGCTAACTTATCCGCAAGACTTTCGATTGATTCCATTTCACTTCTCTTCTTCTGGGTATTGAAGGGACTGAATAATCATCCCAGTTTGCATTTCTATATATCCTCTTGCAGAGCCAGGATAAATAGTTTTCATATCAATGATAATAGCTGGATCGCTATGTGTGATATCTCTCCAGTAGCATGGAATAGGAGTTCCGTCAGAACTGACAAGAGTAATTTTGGTTCCATTGATCATTCTAATCAGTGAACCGTTTCTCTTGTCTACAACAACCCATTTATGATCTGAAGTACAATCTAGATACATCATTCTTCTTATCTTCTCTTTAGTCTCTTATTTCTTGCTTCTCTTAGAGTTCTAATCGTTTTATTTTTTCTTTCCGCGGGATTAAAAAGAATTTCTTCTGTTTCTTGCTGTGAGCTTTTTATAGGAATATCTATTCCACAATTACATAGAACAAGACAGAAGATTAGAATCAAAGCTTTAACGCTGAGATACATTAACTTCTTCGGGAATTATCAAGAGTGCTCCATTTTTCAGTGGGCACAACTTATGTCTAAATCCTTGGCAGGATACATCCTTTCCCGAATCTTCACTTTTTAAAACGCGAATACCGCAAGAGTAACCGTTTTTATCTTCTGTCCAAGAGATACAAGGGCAATGAAATCTATGGCCAACCATAATCTTTTCATCTACCTCAAACTCTTCCGTTAGAATTGCTCTCATTTTCCTTCTTTCCTTTAGCGACCCGGGAGGGACTTGAACCCCCATAGGCGGATTATCGAGAGAAAGGAGGATCGAACTCCATTCTTCCAAGCCCTTATGGCTGCTTTTCCATTTAAGCTATCCTCTCACAGTCCGCTGTTCTAACCAATTAGACTACCGGGTCAATGAGTACCCTAATACATTCCTCCTCCGTTTCGTCTTATTCTTTTCTGCTCATCATGCCATTCCTTTAAGTCTCTTTTTTCTTGAGGAGTCATTTTCCTGTCATGTCGCGGTGAGATCTCGGTGTATCCAAGATTGTCATAGGTGTGATAGGTAGGTTCTCTGTCATCATTCTTCTTTGTCATTTTTCTCTCCTAGTCTGCCTGGAAGGAGTTGAACCTTCAACTTCCGTAACTTTTAGTTTCTTTCTGAAAGACTTCCCTAGGCTTTGACGTCGTCTTGGCTGGAACAAATCGATAAGTTTATCTGGTGTCGAAAATCTCCATGTTTTAAGCAGTACTGAAACTTCACTCATTTTAACTTCTTAACTGGTGGGAGAGGAGGGATTCGAACCCTCAAAATCTTCGCATTAAGAGTGCGCTGCCTTGTCCGTTTGGCTACTCTCCCAAAGTTTGTATAATGTCCATCGAGTTAATAAGCCCATGGCAAGCAATTTAGAACTTAACCAGATTGAAGAACCGCTATGTGTGCCTAACGAGGCTTTCAGCTTGCCGTGCATCGTTTCGGTACTAATAGCTATCTCTCAACTAGCTTTGTTGGGGTCACTGCACCTTACCCAACAACCCTGAAAACCCATGTATGCAGCAAGAGTTTCAGATCTGAATAATTAAGAAGAATTTATTGTTTATGCTTGAGTTTATGTTTTAGGGGCAAACCACTCCCCTTGGAATTTAGAGGTCCAGAGATGAGTGGAAGGTTGGTGAACATTGTTTAAATCTTATAACACTTCTTTTTATTTTGCGCAAGATAAAAATTAATCTTATTACTTTCTTATTAGCCAGTGTTTTAGTTGCTCAAGACATTGACTTCTATGATCAATTTCTTGCTTTTCAGAGATGGGAAGTTGAGCAAACGTTCTAGATGAGCTACTTCCAGCGGGAACAAAAATTGGATCGTATCCAAATCCATTGTTACCGTGTTCGTTGTGAGTAATAGAACCGACAACATCTCTCTCACAATGCCAAAGTATTTCACCCTTTTGGGCGACTACCATGGCACAGACAAAATGAGCTTCTCTAAACTCTACCGCCCAGTGCTTTATAATTTTAAGAAGTCTAGTTCGGTTAGCTTGGTTTCTGTCTTCATACGTAAGATTTTGCTCATCTTCTTGGTCAATCCATAAATCTCCATTGATGTCATATTCGAGTGAGAGATCACAGAATCTCATAGAGAATACTCCAGGCAACGGGATTGGGAGATCAAATCCTCTAAGTCCGACTAGATGGTCTACGATTAACCCTGAGTCATCTGAGACTACTGGGTGATCAGTCTTTTCTGAATAAAACTTTGCCTTTTCTATAGCGTTTTCAATAAACGTATAGTGTGTTTCTGGAGCATCTTCTCCGAAGAATTCAATAGGTAGATTAAACTCCTTCAGTTTGTTACTGAACTCTCTCATTTTGCCAGGGTTAGTAGTTCCTATGAAGAGTTTTTCAAAACGCATTAGTACCTATCCTTCTTCGTTTTCTTTTGCTTTCTCTCTTATGTTTTCAATCCAAGAAGGAGTATCAAAGATTCTTGCTGTGAAACAGTTTTTACATGTAATTAGTTTTAGTTCATCTTGCGAACTAAAAAGGAATCCCATCCCAAATAGATCTCCTGAACCTTCTTTAAGATCTCTGATAATAAAGTTTTCAGAACCTATGGCTCCGCAGGATGGGCATTTTCTAATGAAGTGACATTCGTATAGACCTTTGCCGTCTAACGCCTGTCCGATTGATGTCTCAATATATTCGTGCCGTTCCTTTTCTTTTTCTCTTTCTTCTTTACGTTTCTTTTCCCATTCTTCTTTATCGAATGACATTTTAAATCAACCTTAATTCTTGTAGTTCTTTTTTATATTCATCTCTTTTTTCCAAGAGATATTTATCGTTTAGATCTGATGCGAAAAACATATCTTGCCAGTTACAAGGTGAAGATGTAACCAGTTCGCTTGAAAAATAATCTGACCTCATAAGGAAGTCGACACGCTTCTTAGCGATTTTTACTTCTTGTCTTTTGTTAAGTGGCTTTCCGTTATTCAGTCTTTCCTCTATTACGATTATCGCGTTTTCAAGGAAAGCTTCTTTCTTTTCTACGGTAGAAGGGACTTCGTAGAATTCTCCGCCCCAACTATATGACCCTTTGACGACTGGAACTCTATAGTTATTCCATAGGACCCAGCAGATGCTCCGTCCATCGAGTTCGATCGTATGAACCTCGCATTCTTCACTTTTGTAATGAAGACCTGTAATTTTGATAATTCTGAAGTCAATAACTTCTGATCCGTTTTGTGGGAGACCCCAGATTTCGAAGAATTTATTAATAAGAGTATTAAGACCTTCTTGCGTATCTACGTGCCAATACTTTACTGGAGACTCTACCTGCATTCCACCAGCAAAACCATTTACTCTTACTTCTTCACTGAAGTCTTTATTAAGAGCTTTTGCGTCTGCTTCCGGCATTGGGGATTTTAGATTTACTTCCCAGTAGTACCAGAGACGAGTCAGCTCTGCCTCGTTCCCGTCTTCGAATTTTATTAGACCTTTTACGGGCGAATTACATTCACCGTGAATCGAAGCGTTTACTAGAGGAACGCCAGCTTGAATTAGTTCGTTTGAGAGGATTCGCTTTGATATTCCAGGAGGACTCCCGGCCATATTTCTCATCTTTCTGTTTTCTTTCTACCAGAGTAGGGGCAACCCTCTCCAGTCATCTTTTTTCTCACCTACAAAAGTAAAAGCTTTTTCGATAAGTTCTAAAAAGACATTATCTAGATCCTTATCATTTAGGTCTTCTTTTGTTTTACCTAACTCTTCTAGTTTGTCAGGAACTTTATCTGAAAAATATTTGAAGAATTTCTCTTTTTGTTCGTCTTCTAGTTTTTCGTATCTTGCTTCTATTTCCGGTGTAATAAAACTTTCATCAAACATCATAGACTCCTTTTATACGAGAATGGCAGCAATTACTGCGTAGACTAAGCACGCAATAGCCGAAAGAATAGAGATCGGAATTATTCCTAATGAAATCTTCTGAAGCCAGATTAGAGCGTCTTCTAGTCTTTCGTTTTCGTCTATATCTATTCCAAAAACTACAGTCCAGACTGCTATTCCGACAAAGACAATTGTGATGATGGCAAATACTAAACTTGCTGTAAGCATAATTTATATTCTAACAAAGATAGTATCAAGTCTCTTTTGAATGTCTTTTGTAATCTTTTCCGGATCAAAGCTTAGCGTATCGACAGAACTGAATCTTTTTATAAGATTCTTCTCATCGGCGTCTTCGTTATTTCCGTAGGCTTGTTTTGTATCAGTATTCCAGTAGTTACCTTTACCGGGGATATATCCTCTTAGTTCTTTTCCGTCGAAATAGATTATGAAGTAGATTGGACATTCCCAATCTCCTCCTGCAATGACTCCGTAAAAAGTTATCTTTTTCCACAGAGAATACTTATATTGAATACTAGTAGCTCCTAGAAGCCCGTCCATTCCAGGATAGTCGTCTATGTGGACGTTTTCATTATCAAATTCTACTTTACTAAGATCTTTTTGTACTCTTGGCGTAAGTGATAGAAGTTGTCCTGTCTCGTATTCAATTCGCCAACTATCTTCGTATGTCTCTAAGAGACTGTAGATTTTTACGATGAGTGCTTCTTTTGATATATCTGCTATCTTTCTTCCCATTTTCTTCTCTTTCTAGTGGCCCGAGACAGATTCGAACTGCCGACCGCAACTTTGTAGAAGTTGCATTTTTCCACTGAATTATCGGGCCGATTTGTCAATCGCAAAAGCGAGATACAAAGCCGTAACCGAAGTAAGATATAAAGGCAAAGAGCAGTAAACCTCTAATCTGCTTTGAAAATCTTCTTCTTTTGCATCTTTTATAACACTAGAGATAACTCTAGTACATTCTAACTTCCACTCTTTTATAATATTCATTTTAGCATCTGTGTATGTTTCTATACTTTTCCAGTATGCGTTTTATTGCAGCCGGACTGGCTTGGTTAAATCTTGTTTTTAGATCATGTTCTTCCATTATCTCTATTAGTTTTTGGATTTGGGCGAATCTGTTTTCAAATAGAATTTGTGCGAAGATATCTTCTGTATTTAGATTTGTCATAACTAAATAGAATTTAAGGTTGGCAGCGTACTGTTTTAATCTTTTCAACGCAGGACTTTTGACATGCGTGGAAGTATCCTATCCACCCAGGAACAAATACTTTTCTCCATTCCTTTGGAAGGATACTATCGTCTGTAAGAGCAATAGTATTAAGACAACCATCACAGATGATAATCTTCTTTTCCTCTCTTTTTACAGGAACAGGGATTGGCGTTGCCCTAGTCATGTATCTATTCTAGCTTGGATCGTCTTCTGTGACTACCTTTGCGTGCTTTCCTAGAAGAGCTTTTACAATTGATTGTGTATGCCAGAATAAGTCCATTTCCATCTCTTTCGTTTCTTCTTTATATTCTTTTTCATCAACTTTCATAGTTGACATAATAGGTTGTTGAAGACCGCTTAAGATAGAAAGGGCTGTTTGTAACTGGCAGACGAGATCGTAGCAGTCACTACCTGAAGACTCGCCGGCTCCCATAAATATTTGATCGTGGAATAATTTCATGAATAATCCTTTTCAAAGGAGGAAATAAACTTTTCAAGTTCATCATCTTCTATACAGAAAAGATCTCTGTCTTTAGCGTATTTCTGGTGCAGAATTTCTATTAATTGTCCTAATCTTAGATCCGGATATTTAGTCCAGATACTCTCGATCTTTGTAAGTATTCTTTTGATTCTTTTGGGATCTCTCATCTTTTTATTACGAAGAGTTTATCTTCGAATCCATTCCATTGTGGAATCTCAATTTCTTTAGTCGGGGCATAGCCATTTATTTTTATAGGCTCGCCGACCCAAAGGAATTTCTTAGGTTTATATTTTAGAACTTCTTCTCTTACTATGTCTTGAGGAATCCAACAACAAAAGAGAGTATGTCCGGTAAATCTTTCAAGCTGGCTAAATGAACCATAATAAATATTAGTCCAGCCAGATCCTTGCCCAGGAGGAAAAGTATCCATAGGA
>Ga0233415_10000961_pt1 | contig 12927 bp, 5 predicted proteins | sample Na_anoxic_12_MG_FD_188631 | JGI IMG/M metagenome (GOLD analysis project Ga0233415, IMG submission 188631) | Seawater microbial communities from Saanich Inlet, British Columbia, Canada - Na_anoxic_12_MG | ecosystem: Environmental > Aquatic > Marine > Inlet | place: Canada: British Columbia... | reverse complement strand
TGACAGAATCGGGGCCGGGCGGTTCGCAGTGGCCATGCACCTCTCTGAGGATTTCATAGTCGCAGCCGCCCTGCCAAGAGACTATCCGCCCTTCGTACGCGCTGTCGTATCGCCCCATCGCTTTCAGATACCTGTAATACGACAGATTCCGCACGAATATCTTCTCGAACTTCCTCACGCTCTTCGGATTCAGCAGGAATGGCTGCAGATAGTACGGCTCATGGACGCCAGGCAAGCCGCAGCACAACAAAAAGAATCTTTTGTGCGGTAGGTCGAGAACCTTCGGCTCCCAGATGCGTTCGACATCGTCGAAGACGACCACATCCGGATTGAGGAGTAGTCGCATCAGCGGGCTGCTGATCTTGTCTCGCAGAAGCAGTGTGTAAAGCGAACATCTCTCCCGCTTCGGTACCTCTTCTCCGTCGATTCTGCAGATCAGCGTCCGTTCGCTCCCGACCTCGATGAAGTGGGCATCGTGTCCCGCCTCGCGCAGTCCACGCACAAGGTTCAGCACAGTGAGCACGCCGCCGCCGCCGCTCCGCGGCTTCATTGTGACGAGTATCTTCATGGATCCGAGCTTATGCCGGACCTTGATAGACCGGACTGACTCGATCATGCTGCCGAAATTGGCGGCGGCCGCGTCTAGCGGCTGTGAACCCGGGGCACCATCCTGCGACGCGACCAATCGGCCCAGTATGTAGCCCATCGCATCTACGCGGTTCAAACCAACTTTCTCCGTTATGGCAGCCCTCACAAGGCGAAACGGGCTAGCTTTGCGGGACAAGCTCTGTATCAGCTCTGCCACCGTGCCGTCGTGCGCCTGCAGCTCCTTGTCACGCATTGCAGACATTATCGCGCTTCGGAACAAATATGTGCCCCTGTGCCGGCTAAACTTGTGGAAGTTCTCCTTCGCCAGTCGGCTATAGCGCTTGTACGCACCATCCTTGTCCATCGACGCCACAGCGCCGACAAGTTCTCCAGCGTCACATGGCGTTGGAACACAGATGCCGCCCTTGCCGAGCATATCCCTAATCCCGCCGTTATCCACGCCGATGACCGGTATGCCGCTCGATTGCGCCTCCAGGATCACCCTTGGGCTGCTATCATGGACTAAGCTGGGGACAATCAGTATCCTGCTGCGGGAATATACGACCCTCGGATCCCTCACAGCGCCGACATACTCTATGTTCGACAGCTCCGCCAGCGACGCGGCTATCTCCGGCGTAGCCTGGCCGGCGACCATGAACTTCTGGTGCGGCATGCGCTCGGCCATTCTAATTACAAGCCTGATGCCTTTTTCTTCGGTGGCCGCCATGCATGCCAAGTACTTGCGTTCGGTCTTGACCCGCATCTCTTCGCCGATGTTGGGCAACACAACCACGCAGTGGCAACCGTACTCCTCCTTCACATGATCGGCCAGGAACTGACTGTTTGCGAAAACCGGGCCGCGCATGGCAGCTAGTACCTTGTGCATGCTGACGCCATACACATCCGGTCGCAGAAGCTCGTCCATGTTCCGGAAAAACCAGGAGAACCGAGTCTTCGTGTCGAGCGACGCGCACAAGAGCGCTGCCCGCTTCACGCGGTCGCCCTGGAATAATGCAGCCCTCGGCTCTTTCTCGAGCAATACGCGCCTCGCCACATCGGCGAACCTTATTTCGTCGCAGCTTGAGTGCCGTACGACACGCACGCCGTCGACAGTCGTTTCGTTTGAGTACTGGAACTTCTCGCCGCTCTCGTTGAGAAAACAGTGGGCTTCGACAGGCATGCCAAACTCGACGCATTTCTTGAGCACCATGTGCAGGCTGGCCTCGGCGCCGCCGGGTGCTTGCGGAACATAATACGGCGTAAAGACGATTACCTCCGGGGGTTCCGCCAGTCCGTCGTCAAGTTCAACCCTGTACAGATCGCCGTCACCGCGTCTTCCCTCGCGGCATATTTTGTCGTAGATCTTCTTGTTTCGCTGGATTAGCTTGGGATAATCGAAATCCGGGCCGTCGCTGGTCAGATTTCCGTGGTGATGGACGAACACATCATCGGCGATCCGTATTCCATATCCGAGGTTTTCCAGCCTGTCCCGAAATTCGGCATCCCAGTACGTATGCGGACCAAGCCGCTCGTCAAAGCCGCCGACAGCCTTCACGGTCTCGGTCCTCGTCAGGAAACAGAAGTCGCCAAGTTCCATGGTCGACCGCGCGGTCCCGGTCGCGCTTTCCGAGACCTGTCGGGCAAAACCATCCAGCCCCTCGCCGCCGAAGGTGGACGCGAGCACGGCGCGTACCACATCCTCGGAGATTTTTCCGATCGCTTTGTTTGGCGGCTTGTGCCTGCATGTCCGCTCCATTACCGCCGGATCGTAGACGAAAGCAGCCTTGTCGCAGTAGTTTGTCCTTGGGCATATGACCGCGCTGGCCTTCTGGCCGCTCAGATGCGCGGCCATCCTGTCGAGCCACTCCGGTGTCACGATAATGTCGTTATGGATAAAACAGACTCTGTCTGTCTCGACAAGGCTCCGTATGCACTGGTTGTATGCCTCGGGGGCGCCGACATTCCTGTCGCTGCGATGATACTTCAGGCGTTTCCTAGGATAGCATGAACAAAGCTGCCGGATTGCGTCCTTTGATGCGTTGTCCCACGCGATGACGCGCGTGTCCGGCGGCGAATGCTCAAACACTGCGTCCAAGCAAGCCTTTGTGTATCCATCCTGATTGTAAACGGCCATCACGACCGTAATCGGATCGCTCACGGCAATCTTCCTGTCTCGCGTAGCATGTCTCTCTTGAAGTCCTCGTAGTGGAGTCCTTCGCCGCAGGACGGTCGCTCGTCGCCGCCCCAATGATGGCAGTATGTCGAGCGGTCCACATACATCCGGCCACCGATCGCGTAAAGCCTGTCCACCCAGAGTCTGTCAGCCATGCCGCGGCCGGAAAAGGATTCTTCCATTTCACCAACCTCCGCCCATGTCTCTCGCGTGAACATCGCGGCGAAGATATAGCCCTCCTGCGTGTAAACAAGGTCCGGACGGGTGATCCTTGCAGTTCTGCAGAACGCGTCGAAATCGCCGTACATGCCGACAAGCCTCTCGTCGACCTTGGTCGTCGGCGAGCTGAAGCTCTCGATCAACCTGTACTGGAGTTCTGGCGCCAACACATAAGCCGGCGACGGCGCGCGGCAGCAAACTGCGCTAACCACACTTGCCGGCCCTGATGGTTCCAAGCGAGACGCTAGGCGCCCGAGCGTGTTCGGACCGGCCACTACATCGGCATGCATCACGACAATCAGATCCGCTGTCGAGCTGCGTATTCCGCTATTGACGGCGGCTGCGAAGCCGCGGCGCGAACCGTGCTCGACCAGGATATCGAGCCTCCCATCCTTGCGCAGCGAAATGAGCCGCCCGGCATCCTGTTCTTCGCAGCCATCGTCCACGGCGATCACTTCAGCGTGCCGGCGGCGGCATCGCCTTTCAATGCTGGCAAGAAGCATGTCCAGCCTCTCAATGCCGCCTGAAACCGGTATGACAATGCTGTACTTCATAGTTACCCCAGCGCCGCCAAGATTCCATCCACCTGCGACGCAGATGGCGTTGTCTGCGCACACAGGCGCAGAGCGACCGCCCCCATCCGGAACTCGATATCAAACCCGGCGGCTTCGCCGGTGGCCTGCTGAAATTCTATCTCATCTATTCCTCGCAACCCGGCTTGGAAACGGATCCTGTCCCTCACCTCGCTATCGAACCGCCCCTCTACTACCAGCGGTAGCCTCGCGGCCGGCTTGCCAGGATGGATCACCAGCGACGCAAGCACGGTCGCGACGCGATGCTCGTACGAGCTGGACGCCAGCCATGCTTGGGCTTGGTCCGACAAAACCGCCAGATCGTCGAAGGACATGAATGCGATCTCCGCCACGCGCTGCGCCGCGTCAGCCGGCGTCCTCTCGACATAGACCGGCGCGTCTCCGAAGTCCCGAACATCAAAATTGCCATTCGCATCCAACAGGACGGCGGGCGTACCCGCCGCCAACGCGCCGGATATGCTATAAGGAATGAAACCCCATTCCGCATCCTGCGTCGACGGAACATGGAGCAGACATCTCATACCGCTGAAGAAAATCGGCTCCTGGCCCACCGCGGCAACAGGACCCAGCAGTGGTGTCATCTCGTCCAGCAAGCCGAGCGCCGTTGCGCGCGAAACGCGCGGCATCTCGGCGATGGCGCGCCGAACGCAGCCGGCATCATCCCATCCGTATCCGAACACCTTGCAGTCGATGTCTCTCAGCCTTGCAAGGCACTCCTGGAGACCGGTAATATCCCAGTCGGACGGCCTCGCGCGCAGAAACAGGCCTACCTGGCACCTGACTGACAGATTTGTAAACTGCCGACGGCTTTTGCAGGAGGCCGATGGCGGCAAAAACTCGCAGTCGTATCCGATACTGCGCATCGCAGCGCAAAACCTGCGGCTTGACGCGAAGTACTTGTCGTATCCAAGCGAGGCGACACTGGCAGGTGTGACTGGCATGTCCGAGAACCGGCTGGTGGTCACCCAGCAGATGGTAGCGCAGCCGCCGATGTCCGGCGCCGGTCGCAGCTCATCGACTGAGAGAAACAAATTTGGCGACTCCGCGGCAGCGTATGCCCGGTCGTTGCTGGCTGGTCTGTTGGACCATTCGCCATCAAAACAATCGACGGCGGCGACATTGGGATGTTCATAGAAGGCGTCCCGCAGGCCGAATGACGCCATGTACGACGGCTGGTGAATCGGCCTTTTGAGATGCAGCGACACCACAGCGATGGCCACTCGCAGCCTGTCATCGGTTGCCGCTATCGCCACAGACGGAGGGGCATCCTCGTCGCGGCTCGCGCCTGGCATACCTGCCGGAAGGTGGTCAGGCACATTGTCCAACCATCTCCCAGACCAAGCGCCGGCCTCGAAGATGTGCTGCAAGACGGCAGCGCCAGATAACCTGTCGGCTCTCCGGACAGCTAGGTCGCCTGTTGCCACAACCTCGCCGCCGGGCATGACGCGGCAACCTGATTCTTTGCGAAAAAGCCTAATCTCGCCAAATGGGTAGTGTCGACCGGCGCTGTCGTTCAAGAGGCATCGGCGCCCATCGGCCGCGCAAAGCATGAAGGGAAACTCCACGGCATCGTACGGCTCCGTCGTCAGCCGCTTGAGGCCGGGCAACGAGGCCGCGTGCAGATGCTCGCCCGCCTTCAGCACCATGATCCATTCCGCCTCCGACGCCCGCACGGCTTCGTCGTATTCCTCGTCTGCGTCCTCCGGCATGATCACGCTATGCGACTCGAACGCGCCTCGCAGCCTGGCGGTATCGACATCGTCCGCCTGGCCAACATGCAGGAGGTGGATCGGGCTTCCGAATATCGGACCCCGCGAGACGCGCCGTACCTCGGCGTCAAAGCGGAATATGGAATTCCTGAGAAGGTCGTCCGCGCCCTGCCCGTCAGGAGGGGTGGCCCGGTCGCAAAGGATCAGGTCGTTCGTCCGCTCAGCGACCTCCCGCTGCGGGAAGATGCTCTCCATCGTGAAGCCGCCGTAATGGAAACAGAAAGCGCCGCCGGCGGCGGCGGCTCGGAACCTGCCGGACTGCCCCCACCATGCAGCGTCCATTCTCGCGTCACGGTGGAAGATGTTTTCGTCAAAGGCGCCAAGCGCCAACATGACATCCCGCCTGACAAGCAGGAAAAATGTATCGACAGACTCCACGGCCGCGTCCGCAGCCGGCGGCGCCGCCCTCGATAAGACATCGTTCGCAAGCGATGCTGCGACGGTCCTGCTGCATGCAGCCGGCGTCCGGGTGACATTGTAGCCGTCCGCGCGCAGGCCAGACTCCACCCCGTCGATGTGCGAGCAGTTCGTGTAAGGCATGACCGCATCGTAACTGTCGAGCAGGCTCAGCATCTTCTCTATGCAATCTGGCGACGGCACGGCATCGCTATGCGCTATGAGTACTGCGCCGGAGTCAACCTCGAGCATGGCGCGGTTCATCGCGGCGCCGTAGTTTAAGTTCTCCTCCAAGTTTATTAAAGTGGCGCCGGCGGACGACGCGCGCTCCGCTATGTCCTCTGACGCGGCGCCGTCGTTTCCGTTATCCACAACCACAAGCCGTCCGCCGCGCGATCTGACTTCTTCGCCAAGCAGGGGAAGAAGCAAGGGGAGAAACTGCGTTCGGCGATATGCCACGACTATCGCATCAAGCCTGCCCGGCATCTCGACCTCCTTCGTCTGCCATCCACACCCGCTCAAACCTTGCCCGGTTTGAGCCCATAATCTCCGGAAAGCAGAAACCCTCGCCGTCGGATGTGATGTTCCCGAAATGATGGACGAAGCAGTCCTTGGCGCACCACACCTCGAAGCCGCGATCTCGCATCCTCATGTACATGTCCTTGTCCTCGTACCCGCGGAGGCTGTACCCCTCGTCGAAAAGTCCGCATTCGTCGAACATCGCCTTTGAGAACATCGTGCAGAACGAGCTGATATCAACCGAATAGACGAGGGGCGTTCTCCATCTGATAGATGCGGCAAATGAATCCAGTCCATCCGGATAAGTGTGCCGGAGTACGATCTCGATGTCGTCCTCCGTCGGCTGCGACTTGTTCGGCAGCTTGTACTCGATGAATCTGCGTTTAAGCGCATCGTCGTAGATCGGGAAATCCTCGTTCGCATAGTTGGTTGTCGGGATAACCGCGCCAAGCCGAAGATTGTCGCTCGCAATCGCAGTATGGGCTGCGAGCCGGGCGACCCAGCCGGACGTGACGAGGCAATCCGTATGCAGCATGACTATCCAAGAATGTGCCGCAAGCCGGACCGCCTGATTGCACGCGACGGCATAGCCCAGGTTGTCCTCGTTCAGGATAAGATGCCTGACCACGCCCCTCTCTTCAAGCTCCTTCAGGAATGCGACGGTTTCCCGGTCGCTGTGGTTGTCTACCACGAGAAGCTCGTGGTCGCCCGTGTGCGCGATCAGCCGGCGGATGCAGCCGCGCACATACGGGAGGTGGTTATGCACGACAAGCACGATGCTGATTTGCATTACTCAGCCCTCCATGCGTTGGGCAAAAACCGGCCTATGCTCACTCTTGCCAAGCATCCACGAATAGTATCGATTGTTCCATCTCTGCCTCTTGTCGCTCTTGCGATGGCACAACACATACTTACTCTTCGCCGGGCTCCCCATGTACCCCACTAGGTTCTCGTGGACTTTCCCGACCCACCGGCACTTCTTTGCGAAAAAGCGGAACTGATAGTCCGGATCGTCGTTGATATCATTTGTCGGCGTCGGTCCGCTCCCTAGGAAATTCTCCCTCGGAAACCAAAATGCCTCGCTGCCGGACATCATCATCTCCGTCAGAGACTCCGATTCCCAGAAGGCCGCAGGGAACATCTCGTCCGAATCAAGCCACACAATCCAATCATGCTGCGCCTGAGAGATGCAGAAGTTCTTCTGGTTCGAGAAGTCGTGCGGGAACGGCCTGTGCAAAATCTTCACGCGGCCATCGGCCTTGAGCACCGAAAGGGTTTCATCGGTGCTGCCGCCGTCAACCACCAGTATTTCTCCGATCAAGGAGTCACGAGGTATGGCTGCGAGAGCGCGACGGACATACGAGGCGTCGTTGAGGGTTATCATGCAGACGCTGACACTCCGGTCGTCGCTGGCGGGAAGACCCGTCTTCACCCTCCTCAGAATATCGTCGATCACACGCATGTTCTCCCGCGAGCGCCGCCGCATCTCCTTGACGATTTGCGGCAGCTCGGAACGATCCGTAAGGCGAGATGCGCCAATCTCGTCGGCGAGAAACTGCACCTTCTCCGGGGAGTCGCGGATAACCTCGCACGGCGTGCCGACGATTGCCGCGAACACAAGCCCGTGGTACCGGGATGTCGCCACGCGGGACATTCGGCCAACCGCAGCCAACATGTCTGCCGGCGTGTTGGATGCGGATGCAAAGTAGTCCAGGATGCCGCAGTTCTTGTACTTCCGCATGAACCCGGTCATGGCACGTATGTCGTCCTTCGCTTGAAGCACCAGCATCGGCCTCAGGCCGTCGGCGACCATTCGGTCAACGCACTCGTGAACGGACCGCCTATACCGCCTGTTGTCCGCATAGCTGTCGCCGACGACAAAGATGCCGGCCGCGCCCTCGCAGTCCGCGGCCAACCTGTTGGATGGCTTGAGCAGCCAGCCCAAATCCGCCGTGACGGACGCGAATCCGCCGTCCTCAAGATAGCTTTGTGAAAGTTCCGACCGTAGACGCACGGCTGATGCGCCCCTCAGGAGGCTGGATATGCGCTGTCGCTTGTTGTTCAGCCTGGTCACACCTACGCCTATCATAACCACAGGGATGCTTTTGTCCGCGCAGAACTTGAGGTACGACATGTAATTGTAGAAAGCGCTCTCGCTGTGGTCGCTGATGAGGCCGCCGCCGCCGATGATGACGATATCTACCCCGGCCAGGTGCGCTTCCGTGCACGGGTGCTTCGGGGATATGCGTACGCGACAACCGCGGCGCCTGAGGGCCGATCTCAGGACATCCCTGGTCGCATCATCCCCGGCATTCGCGTCCGGACCCAAGCCACTGTAGGCCCCGACGATTAACGCCGAAATCTGCCTTCTTTTCTTTGCCGGCGCAGCTTGGCGATGTGCGCCGATATCCCCGAAGCCCTCCGGCATCGCCGAGACATACTTGCGCACTGCCCGGCGATCCAGGCCTCTTACATGGCTCGTCAGCCGCCGATTGGCCGCAAGCTGCTCTCGGTCCCTGGACTCCTGTTCGTGCCAGAGGTGGTAAATCGGGCAGCCGAGGTCAACCGGGTCGGACCCGCATGCTCGCAAGCGGATGATAAACTCGTCGTCCTCGCCGCCCCAGCCGACAAAACCTTCGTTGAAGCCGCGCATCTTCAAGACCTGTTCGCGCGTCACGGCTATGCTACCGCCAGGCGCGCTCCGGGGCCTCTGGCCGTCCAAAGGCACGCTGGCCAGCGCTGACAGTCCTCGCGAATGAAGCCTCTTGGTGTACTGGCGCGCGATGTCACGCACGGCAAACGAAGGCTTGACCGCGGGCGTCCGCGGCCCGATGCTCGTCACTATCGACTCGAGCATCGTCTCCGGTGCGAGCACATCCGCATCATGGAAAATGATGATGTCCCCGGACGAATGACGAAACCCGACATTCATCGCCCAGCTTTTTCTGAAAAGCGCGTCCGCGCAATGCGCGTAAACGGCCCGGCATCCGCGTGGCGGAACCAAGGAGATGCTGGGGGCAGGAGCAGCCTCCACGATGATTATCTCGTACCTGTTTCTGTCCAGCGTCTGCGCGTTGAGCGACGCCACGACGAGTTCCAGATTCGCCGATCCAATATCGCCATGCTGCCGGAACGGCACCACGACGGAAATGTCCGGTTTCTGGCTTCCGTCGAGGAACGGCGCAAACTGGTCGTTGCCGCCTGCAGCGAAGTCGCGTTCCGCCTGGAGAATCTGCTCGTGTTCGCATCGCAGCTGCTTTATGTCAACACCCTCCCGCGCCAGCTCCTCCGACTCGCTCCTCGCACGCGTCCCGTGGCGCGCGTGAAACAGCATGCCATCCACAATGACTCCGCGCCCCAGTACGCCGAAATGCGTCGTCGGCAGATATCTCACGCGCCACCCAAGGCGCATCGCCTCGATCGTGACCTGTTCGCCGGTGGCCCACCTGGGACCAGCGCCCTCGAAACTCACACCGCTGTGGACGAGGAAGGCCATGTTGACGAGACAAGCCGAAGGGTGCACGAAGTTCCCGAATGGGTTCTCGCCGCCTGGCGCGGCGGCCGGCGCGCCAGTGACGGCGACATCGTCAGCCACATTGGACATAAGCCGGTCAAGCCAACCATCTATAATGGGCATCGTGTCGCTGTCAAGCACCAGCATCCACGGAGTTGTCACCTTCTTTGTTGCCGCGTCAATCGCGGTCCCAAGCGGGATGTTGTCCGGCAATGTCAGAAGCCGCGCGCCGAAGCGCCTGCACGCAAGAGCTACTTCGCTGCGGGCTTCAGCACTGCTTCCGTTGTCCACCACGACCGTCGGGGGGGCGGGTCCATGCGCCGAAAAGCGGCGGAGTCCGGCCTTGAGCCAGTCGGGCGTGTTGCGGTGAACTATGACTAGGGTGACATTGTCCTGCATCTCGCATCTCACGTACGAATCCTGTCCACGATCAGCCTTGATATCCTGTCGTACGAAAGAAGCCGCCTGACATCTTCGCGCCCCTTCATCGCCCTGGCCTTGGCCTCCCCGACATGGGTGTACACATACTTCATCCAGTACGCCAAACCCTCCACGCTGTACTTTGGCCACTCTAGGCCACGGAAAGCTCCGTTCCTAGCGACCAGCTCCGCGCTGACCAGCTCCTTGCCTACCTGCTCGACCAGGAACGAGTTCTCGTTCGTCATGAACTCGGCGTTGCCGCCGACGGTGGGGCCAATCGTAGGTAGACCACACGCCATGGCTTCCGCATATGTCAAGCCGAAGCCCTCGCGGCTCAACATGGCGTACGCGTCGAACGAGCAATAAAACTCCGCCATCAGGCCGTGTGGTATGTCCCAGCCGTAGAAGTAGATCGGTGCAGCATCCTGCCTTCGGAAGCCGCACTCCGCCCTCCAGTCCTCGACATGGCGCATGATGTTGGCCTGGTCGGACTCGGCGAAGCTGCCGAAGTAGACTTTCAGCGTCAGCGACACATCGTCGCTCCTCTTGAATGTTCGCCAGTACGCCATCAGTAGCTCCCGCCATCCCTTCCGCTCCGTGAAGTCGAAGAGGGACAGGAAGTTGAAGCCACGCAGATTGTCGATCGGCCATCTGCGCGCGCCCGGGCGAAAGGATTTCGCATCCACGAAGTGCGGCACGACATGCACCTTCTCCTCCGGCACGCCGCCTGCGACAAACGCCTCCTTAGCGTATGTCGAAGGCGTCCATATCTCGTCCATCATGGCGCACTTGGTAGCCCAGTGACCGGGCACAGATAGCATTTCAAACACGGAAAAGCCGATATTCTTCCTCGTCGGACCCCCACGCTGTGCCTCGAATATGTCCGGGTTCTGGTGTTGTACGCGCGCCGCGTTGGCTGGGACATCGTTCAGCTTCAGCCTGCCGAGGAAGCGGTTCACATTCTCGTCTACGCCCTTGCCGGAGAGGCTTTTGGAGACGCTGCGATCCTCGACCCTCACACGAACGCCGAATTCATCCAGCGCCTTGACATAGCCGCGGGCAGCGACGCCGTAGCCCGACATGTCGAACGGCGCGGCCCAGATTATAGAATCGCGCATTTGCACTCCTTCATCAGATTTCCGGCAGGGAAATCGGATCCTGCAGATCCGTCATCCTGCGATAGGACGCGGGGGACGCGCCATCCTCGTCATCCTCGCCTAGCGCAAGATCGATCAGCAGGTTATCCCAAAGGTCAACCATCGTGCTGACTCCGTACCGGCCGGCGACCTGCGCCCTTACGACACGCCTGTTCGGAGTCTGGCCACTCTCCCACAGCTTGTAGAATTCGAGCAGCACATCCACGGCCTGCGCGACGGACATTATCGCCCGCGCAACCTCAACGCCGCTCGGGTTGTCCGTCTCGGACGCCTCGATATCTATCAAACTCCCCGCCTGCCCCGTGTCATTCAGAATCTCCTCGCTCGTGCTGTGCCTGCCGATGATCACCGGCACCCCGGCGGCCACGCATTCCAGCGTTGTCAGGCCGAAGCCCTCGCCGCCCGTAGCGCTTATGCCGACATGAGCCATGTTGTACAGCTCGTTCAGCTGCTTGGCCATGAGCTTCTCATCGAAAAGCAGGTAGTGATCCTTGAGGTTTGTCCCAAACTCCGCATCGAGGCTTGCCGCGAACTCCGTCACGCTGATGTGGCTGTACTTCTCCTCAGTCTTCAGGATGAATTTGATCTTGGCGCCATTGCCGGTAGCCTGGAGCATCTTCGCGAATATCGTCAGCAAATGGTCCACCCGCTTGCGTTTCGTGTTCCTGCCGACAAAGATGACCACGAAGTGGCCATCCACCATGTGCTCCCGCCTCAATGTATCCACATCGTGCATAAGGAGCGGCTTGAAGACATCCATCTCGATGCCGTGAGGAACGCAAGATACATTCGATAGCCCGCGCTTCATCAAAGCACGCATTCCGAACTGGCTCATCGCGACGATGTGCCGCGGCGGGGGGGCATCGTCGGACGGCTGGCTGATGCGCCTCCAGAAGCCCTCCTCGATGTCGTCGCTGCTGATCGGTAGCCAGTGAATCCACCGCTTCGCCACTTCTTCCCCCATCGCCGCCAACCGCGAGACTTGGTAATAGTCCCCTAGGGAGATTACCCAGTCAAACCGCAGATTGAGCAGGTTGTCCGCCTCGTCGAAGTGCAAGGCGTGGATGTTGTGGCCCTTGGCGGACAGTCCGCGGTAGAGGAACCCCATCTGCGTGCCGAAACCAGTCGGGTCATCCGTCCGGTCGGAGACGAGGACGATGTCCAGCCTCCTCTCCTCGCCGCCGGTGCCGTCACCGGCGAACCGGGATTTCACAAACTTGGTTCGCACTTTGGCCTCGATAAGCCTGCCCTCCTCTATGCGGAACCGCCTCGTGTCGTCAAACCGCCTCGCGGTGAACAGCACAACGACGCCGCAGCCGTCGTCAGGGGGCTTCACCTGCGCCGGCTGGCCGTAGTAGTAGACCTTCTTGATCGCGCCGGAATCCTTCTTGGCCTTCGGCCCGGTGTCCCGAACGTAGACGATGTAAACATATTGGTAGTCCATGGCCGATTCTAGCGGCACCGTGCCCGCTTGATGTAGTTTTGCTCTGGCCGGGATGATTGTGGCGTACCATGAGATATCATGCAGGCTGGGCCGCGGGGGCGGATTTGGCAAACACGCCAGGCGGCAGATCACCAT
>Ga0233415_10000960_pt1 | contig 12928 bp, 10 predicted proteins | sample Na_anoxic_12_MG_FD_188631 | JGI IMG/M metagenome (GOLD analysis project Ga0233415, IMG submission 188631) | Seawater microbial communities from Saanich Inlet, British Columbia, Canada - Na_anoxic_12_MG | ecosystem: Environmental > Aquatic > Marine > Inlet | place: Canada: British Columbia... | reverse complement strand
CCCAACATTAACACCATCATAATGAGATTCATAAAAAAGCTGAACCGCATCATCTATGGCATCATTGAGTTGACTATCATCAATTTCAACATTAATGACAGGACTACCTAATTTTCTTAAAATATATTTTCTAAAATCTTTTATATTCATATTATCCTCATGTTTTAATTATTTACTTTTTAGGAATGTAATAATGAGAATAAAATAAAAAAGATCCTAATAAATTAATATTAGGATCTTTAAAGGGAGGAAACGAGTGTAATCAACTTGGGAAATTACACTGTTTTCTGATATGATCTAATCTATACTGTCTGTTACTGTACCCTGTACCTTATCATAAGTTCTTAATGCACCCATACCTAACATACCTGTCAATAGTGTCAATAATGCTCCTATATCAAGAATTGGTGGGTAATCTAACTCTGAAGGTATCCAGCCCATGCCTTGTGCTAATAACCAACCCCATACTAAAAATGGATATAATAAAAATTGATATGCTAGTGAGGCAACACAAACCCAACCAACTGCTGGCCTCCATCCTGCAACGAAAATTGATTTATGGTTTGCCTCTACCTGATTGACTGCCATTTGGCCTTTCATTAAATCAGCATCAATCTTTTTACCTTCCAACTCCATCTGTAATTCTTCTTCTGTAGAGGTATGTAAATCATCTGCAACTTGACCTATACCTTTAACTATTCCACCCAAATCAAGATCAAATATACCCATTACATAACTCCCTTTAGTGCCCTATTGACCCAACCCAACAAAAATTTAGATTTTGTCTTATTGGAATTACATATGGATGCATATCTGGCAATTTTAGCAATACAAAATGCTGGAATAAACATAGATTCCTCTATAGTGTTCAATTTTTCTAGTGTATTTGGGCCAATTACACCATCTGGTGTTGAACCTACCACAATTTGAGCCAATTTTGCTGTGATACCAGTTCCCGCATTTACAGCAAAATCAAAAATTGAATCTGCAATAATCTGAGATTCAATTTCAGAACATTTAATCTTATCCCAGAAATTAATCAAATAAAACTTTTCTACCATACCAATCAAATCATTTGACATATTATTATTGTCAATTAATCTCCACCCTTCCCATGAAGGGTGGTAATTTCTGGCTATTCCTGCATATGTCATACCACCACTATCACCCTCAACAGTGTGTAGAATATATCCACCTTCATTATCAATCATCTTTTCAAATGCAGTTGCAAAAATAGCCATAATTATTACTTTGCCTTTTCAAGGTCTTCTTTAAGGGTTATGAGATTTGCCATTGACTGATTAAGATATTCAATCTGACTATTGACTGTTTTAATGTTTCCATTGACCATTTCATTAGTGATTTCATCAACAACATCTTCCATTGACTCACCTGTCAGTGGGTCAAACTGCTTGATGCAATACTTTACAGTATCCTCATCTACCCTTGTAAATGAAATTGCATCCTTTTCCTTTAAAATGTGATATACTCCTACGTCCATACTATTATCTCCTTTTTAAATTATTATCTACATAGTATATACTATTTTCAAAAATTTGTCAAAAGTATTTTACTCTAATTCAAAATCATCAATAATATCTTGAATATTTTCTAGCTTTTCTGTAAATTCATCAATACTATCATGTAATTTCATGATATGAGAAATTGTTCTTCTCTTTTCTGTTAGTATATCTCTAATAGAAATAGTTTCCTGAATAGGATCTAACTCAGATCCATCTTCAGGAGAAAATACCTTTTTCTCAAGGGTGATACCATCATCACCCTTTGTCATTGATAGATTCTTTTTGATTTTATTACTCTTGTAATTTTTAATGTTGTTCATTTTATTCTCCTTAAAATGTTTATTTATTTTCTAATGCATCTAATCTACTCATTAACTGAGATATCATAGATTCATATGATTTATTTTGTTCCCAAAGTTGTTTGATTTTATGTTGCATAGCAGGTACAGCCATACCATATTCAATACCTAAAAGATTTCCATCTTTATCAGTATATGTAAGTTCTGGTTTTATTTCTTTGACCTCTTCTGCAATCCAACCTTCTTCATATAGATTTTCATTGATTGGTTCATCTGACCATTCAAATGTTCTTGCTTGTGTTTCTGGATCTATAACTTCTATTCTTTTTCTTCTTTGATATGTTTTGGTATCAATATCAAGTAACCAATCAGATTGATCATCAGAGAAAGAATTGATGTTCATCTTGTGTGCTTTTAATGAAGATATACCACCTAATTCACCATCACTTTGAATATAGCAAGTTCTTGGTGTTGTTACAGTATTACCATAAACTTGAGGCAATAAGAATGCTCCACCACTTGCCATTGTTGCATCAATTTGTAAATTAGCACCTATACCTATATTTAATTGATTAATATCTGATGCTGTCCCAGCAACATTTGCTCCTATATAAATATTATTGGTTCCTCCTACTACACTAGAACCTGCTCCATTGCCTAGACCTGTATTATTAAAACCTGTTGTTACATTTCCAAGAGCACTTGTACCAATTCCAACATTAGAGTCTCCACCAATATTATCATTGCCAGCACTTGTACCTATATATACATTATCATTACCACCAGCAAATGTGCCCAATTCACCCGCTTCAGATCCAATACAGACATTTCTATTACCTGAATTTATATTTGTACCAGTGTTTTCTCCTATGAGAATATTACCAGCACCAGAAGTTAAATCATAACCTGCTCTATAACCAATACAATGATTATTATGTCCAGTAGTTGTACCATTAGCCATTGCCTCATAACCAATCACAACAGACTCATCTGTTGTTGTTGCATTATAACCTGCCTTATGACCTAGAAATGTATTTTTATTTCCATCTATGTTATAACCAGAAAAAACACCAACAGCAACATTATAACCACCTGGATCAAATAGACCTTCACCAATAGAAATATCTTCACCACCATCACCATTACCCATTGATTGCTGACCTAATGCTACATTATATATTACACCTTCACTACCACCACTAATATTTGCACCTGCATATGAACCCAACATCAGACAACCAGAACCACCATCTAAACTAGATCCTGCATAATGTCCTATAGCAATATTGTAACTATCTCCTGTAAGTAATGTATTGTTGCTCAATGTACCAGTACCAATTGCGATAGTCCCTTGAGCAGTTGTGATAGCAGTACCTGCACTCTGTCCAATTAAAACATTATTTGTAGCACCACTAGCTATGTCATTTCCTACATCAACACCAATAAGAATATTATCTGTATTAGGAATAATCTTATGGGATGATATATTACCTTCTGTATTAATTCCACTTGTCCCAACAATAACACCACTTTTAACATGTAAATTATCAATTCGAGCAGTCTCAGTAACTTCTAAGTTGTTTGTTTTGGTTGTTCCTATCACAGCTTGATTTATTATGTCTGAACCAATATCAAATGATATAAGAGAATCATTTGATGGAGATGTAACATAAGCATAACCACCAGAAATATAAATATTTGATACACCATTCAAGGCAGACAAATCACCAGATGTTGATACTATAACAGGATTAGCTGGATCTGATATATCCATCACTTGAATACTACCGACACCGAGCGAACCACCTACAACATAAGCATAATTTCCAGATACAGTTAAACCACGAACACCATTAAGTTCTGATATAGTTCCAGTTGAACCTTCTTCAACAGGATTAGCCGGATCTGATATATCTATTATTGTAAATGAATCTGCTGTGATTGATACAACATATGCATATTTCCCAGATACATATAAATAACCACAACCATTCAAGTTAGCTAAAGTTCCGGTTGTACCTACTTCAACAGGAGTAGTTGGATCAGATATATCTATTATTGTAAGAGCATCTAAAGTTCTTGCAGATACATAGGCATAATTACCTGATACTTGAACATCAAAAGCCCCTTCAAGATTTACTAATGTTCCAGTTGTACCTACTTCAACCATATTAGTTGGATCAGATATATCTATTATTGTAAGTGCATCTGAATCATAATCTGATACATAAGCATAATTACCTGATACATAAATACTACCACTTCCTAAATTAGATGATGTAATTGTGTCAACATTAACAGGATTAGTTGGATCAGATATATCAATAGCTGTCACTCTTGAAAATGCACTTGCACATATATAAGCATAATTACCAGATACAGCAATGTTATCAATACCACTTAAATTACTATTTGATAGTGACCCTAATTCAACCATATTAGATGGATCTGATACATCTAATATTGTGAATGTGTCAATATCATAAGATGACACATATGCATAGTCACCCACAACAACAACATTATATGCACCCTCTAAATTTGTTAAAGCACCAGTGTTTCCTACAACAACAGGAGCAACAGGTCCATCAAGTACACCTATATTACCACTACTATCTATACCAAGAGATTTTTTTGTATATGGTAAGTAGTTAGAATAAGTATTAGAATTTAATGTAAGTAATCCAGTAGAGAAATCACCATCCATCAATCTACCACCAAGACCATCTACATTTGACTCAAGGATGAATTTATAATCATCAGTAGATGTGTCTAAATCAGCCTTATATCCAATTATAACATTAAACTCTGCTGTTGTGGCTCCATCTCCTGCCAAATCTCCTAAAAATGTATTGCCAGCGCCATTGAGAGCAAGTCCAGTATTTGTTCCAATTAAGACATTGCCAATCTCAGATGTTAAATTTGATCCAGATAATGATCCAATTAAAATATTCCGATCACCATCAGTTAGATCATATCCGGCCCTATAACCTACAGAGATATTATAATCACCAGTAAGTACTCCGAGACCACATGCTTCATGTCCAATTGCGATATTATCCGCACCTGATGTGGCGTAGTACATAGTGAAGTCACCAATACTTGTATTTCTGTTACCTGATGCCGCTATGCCTCCATTACTACCTAAAGCACCCCTACCAAATGCACAGTTATTTGATCCTGAAATTTGATACCCTGCACTACTACCATATACAGAATTAAATGATCCTGTTGCCAGATACATGGCATTATGCCCAACCGCTTCATTATATTGCCCTGATGCGACAGAATATAAAGATCGGTACCCAATGGCTGTATTCCCATCACCAGAGAGTAATGGAGCCCTTAAAGTCTCATAGCCAACACCCGTATTATAATTACCATCGGATGCGCCATAACCAGCATTTTTTCCAATAAAAGTAAGCCCTACTCCTGTAACCGGATTTGCTAACGTACCTTGACCTGCGGCATGTCCAAGGGCAACCATATAATCGGATTGATTATAGTAGCCTGAAAATGTTCCCATAATACAAGCATAATTACCCGTGCCTTCTCCATATGCCTCCTCACCAATGGCACAAACATTACTCAATGATGTATTTGTTGAATCTGCAGCAATATAATGACCTAGAAAGCAATTATTGTTGCCTGCAATAATTGGAGTACCACAAGCAGAACCGACCATGGCATTCCTGGCACCCGTAATCTTAAGCCCTGCCTGATCTCCGAGTAAAACATTATTAGCGCCCGTTGATGCGTTGCCAGCCTTCCAGCCAAGAAAAGTATTTTGAACCCCAGAGACATTTGATATCCCTGATTGATACCCTACATATGTGCAGTATAGAGGTGCTTCATGGAGTAATCCTGCCTGATAACCTATTGCCACAAGACCTACTGCCTCATTTACTCTACCAGAACTGTTACCAATACAGACCTGTTGACCACCAGTGCTGTTAAGTCCAGAACCATTACCAATTAAAACATTTTCACCAGTTCCGCTTGCATTTTCACCTGCTCTCTGGCCAATAATAGTACTTTCAAAATCACCACCAGCATTATTACCAGCATTATATCCTACATAAACATTAAAATCGCCAGTGACATTTTCACCTGCTCCAGATCCAATATAGGTTACTTTGTCTTGGAATTCTGTGGTTACTCCTACAGCACCAGCTCGATATCCCACGAGAGTACAGCTATCCGCAGAGATATTTGACAGACCAGTTTGATATCCGAGAAATGTATTTGCAGTTCCTGCTGTATTTGCAGTTCCAGCCCTAAATCCTAAATATGTGTTATATACTCCTGAATTTTCCTTTCCTGCCTGATACCCTACTGCAACACATGTTGCTGTGGAATTAGTTCCAGCCCCAAACCCTATTAGAGTTGTGCTTGCAGCAGTGCAATTTTGACCTGCAAATGCTCCCAATGCAGTTACGTTGTTGACTGTAGCTGATCCAACACCAAACGCTTCTGCGCCAATAATAGCATTGTTTACACCTTCCCGATTAGTACAGCAAAACTCTCCAACATAAACATTATATCCACCTGTGGTATTACTAGCACCAGCACTATCACCAATAAAAGTGTTATATTCACCAGTATTAACAACACCAGCATTAACACCCACAAAGGTATTTCCATCTGAACTAATATTAGCTTTTCCAGCATTAGCACCAATAAATGTATTACTAGAACCATCAACATTTACTAATCCAGCATAATCGCCAATAAAAGTACCATTAGTACCACTTGTATTATCTTGTCCAGATTGTCTACCAATAAAAACAGATCCACTTGCAGTATTATTCTGTCCGGCTTGCCAACCTATTATAGTAGCATAACTACAATTTGCATTATATCCAGCAGAATATCCTAAAACACTATTACCACCACCACTAGTAGTAGTATTAAAGGTTTCACCACCTACTATAGCATTTGATCCACCAGTACACCCATATCCTGCCCACTCTCCAACATAGGTATTATATGCTCCATTTACATTTGATCTACCAGCACTATCACCAATACAAGTATTATATTCTCCATTACCTTGAAGAAGACCAGCATGTACACCAATAAAAACGTGACCAGCATTAGTGTTACTATTGCCTGTGCCTTGTCCAATACATATATTTGCAGTTACATTTGCATCACCACCAATATTACCAGCATTTTTACCAATAGAAATATTATTATTAGTTAAATCTTCAATGAAATTATCAGATTGTAATGGTCCATCTGTTCTAATACCAGAAGCACCAGCATAAATACCATTTCTAACTTTTAGATCTTCAACTTGTGCCTTACCATCAACCTCTAATTGAGATGTTGCGATATTACCTATTGTAGCACTATGTAAGTAATTACCATTTGTATGAAAACTTGCAAATGCTGTTGCATTTGAACTACCCACAAAAAGATCTTTTCCTTTTAACCCCAGTTTAAAAGGATTACTGAATGATGTTGTCATTACAGATACCCCAACAGGAGTTGACAAATCAGAAATATCTAATATAGCAATATTTTCAGATGATGTACTAGCAACATACGCATATTTTCCTGATATTACAGCATCTGTTGGCGTGTCACAATATGTTGTACTATTCAAAGATCCAACATTTGTTAAAACTAATGGATCAGATGCATCAACAATAGAAAATCTATCACCATCAGATGCAGTAACAAACAAATGTTTTCCTGATACATTGATAGAACTTGCACCATTAAATCTAACAGCATCATTAAATGTTCCAACCACTGTTAGATTTTCAGGATCTGTAATATCTATAGTAACAATATTTTGTGTTAAACCAGCAGTACAAACATATGCATAATCACCATCAATACAAACATCAATAGAATTTACTAAATCAGCATCATAAACTTCACCTATTTTGTATGGGTGGAGTGGATCAAATAAATCTAAAATAGTAAAATTTCCATCTCCACTTGGGAAATAACCATATTTTCCAGACAGTTCAAATCTAACAGTAGTATCATCAAAATTACCAACATCATAATTTACTGCGACTATAGTTGGGTCTGTCTTATCTGTAATATCAATTACCTGTAGTCCAACAGAAGTTGTGACATATGCTGTGTTCCCTTGTACTCCAACAGTCCATGCATCGGCAAGATTTATTGCATCTGTTAAAGTTGAAACCATAGATAAATTATCAGGATCTGAGATGTCAATAACATTAAATTTTCCAAGATTACTATTTACAGCATATGCATAATCACCCTGAATTGTAAAATACCTACAATATGTTAGATTAGCATCAGTCAATACATCATTTTCTACAACAGGCCCAGTAATCTTTTGAGTAATAGAATCCTGAATAATGATATCCTTTAGTGTATTATCTAAAAGAAGTATAATATCATCATACATATATTTACCAATCAAAACATCTGTTGGTGTGGTTGTAATTGCACCCGCAGTGGACTCATCAAGATATAGATATTCACCAGCAGATGCACCAGTACCAGTTATCTCTATTAAACCATTAGATATAACTGTTGTATTTGTAACATCTGCAATACCAATAACATTACTCAATACAGTATTATCTGAAATTGCCTTATCAAATCTATTAAAAGTTGTGTTGCGATATACTAAATCACCATCTGAAACAGTTCCTTCAAAAGTTGCATCAAGGATAAGATTTTGACCCATAAATTCATGAGTACCATCTATAAAAATACCATTTCTCTCAAGCTCATCTCTTAGTTTGGTTGTTCTGTTTGCCAATTGGCTAGGCTGTGTATTAGATGCACCAGCAACACCACCTAATACAAGGTCTGTTGTTGCTAACAGATACACATTTGGTTCCCATGTACTAGTTTCTGTTATATTTGCCAAAATAATTCTCCTATTTGGTTCTTTTTAAGTATTTACTATTTTAAACTAATGTTATAGTCCATTCAGCAGTTAAATAAATATCTGATTCTTTATCAATGGCAGTTTTAAGGATTCTTGAAAATAGAACACTATCAGATGTGAATAATCCCCATTCTCTGATGGTATTACCATTATATTCACCTAATGCAACATCAAAATCAAATTGTACTGATGTTGTTGTGGGGTATGTTACAGTATCAATTGACACTAAAAATTGACCTGTCAAACCAGTATCAGCAACTGTTGGTGTTGTGTTGTCTGTACCCACACCAGCCTGTGTAATATTTGCTGAACTTGCACCTCCTAATAGATCACAAATTCTTTCTCTACCCAGATCAACAACAGTATTTTTACCATACAATTCATCTTCTAATTGTAAAATACCATCAACCAACCTATATTTTTTCAAATTCATTTCACCTAAAACTTTTATAAATTCATTCATTATGCATCTCCTAATACAATTTCATCTTCTGAATTATATGTAAAACTTCCATTATAAGTCTGATTACCGTTATAGTAGTAAAAAATCTGATAAGCTACATCCAAAGCATCTGTTACACTAAGACTATCACCAAAAATTAATGTAGCTAATGAAATTTGTGCTAAAAATCCTGCTGGATGAACCCTTTCAACAAGATCCCTAACAAGGTCATAATCAGCATCAATTTCAAATGTATATGTGTAATCAACACCTTCAGTTTCACTATATACGATATCCAAAGAACCAATTTCTGAACCATCATCAACAATTTCAAAATCAGTAAGAGACTTAAACAGGAAATCAAAAACCTGTTTGTTTCCCTTGAGGTTTGTTATCAATTTATGAAGAGCCAAATAGATCCTTTTATTATCATCTGTTAGGCCATATTTATCCAGATTCACAACATCCTTAAAATAATTATTAAGATAATCATCTAATAATTCAGTGAACACGGTATCTGTATCATTGTTATCTGTGATATATAAAGATTTATTGAGTTGATTTTGATCTAAATATCTTAAATATACCTTAATAAAATCAAGATATTTTGGATATTTGTCTGATATATGATCAGGTATCAAATTCTCTGCAATATATTCCAATTTTTTTGTGAATAGATCTGTCATTTAGTTCCTATAAAAGATTATATGTGATATCTTCAAACATTAAATACGATTCTTTTTCTAGTGAAAATGTGTTTTGATCAGTATAATCAAAATCCACTTCATAGGCTGTACCTTCTGCCAAACCACCCAATGAATCATCAATAATTATAAATCCAGTGGTATAATTAACAGAACCTACTGTTCCTGAATTCCATGTCATATTCCCTGCTCCATCATCTGCAAGGGTAAATCCATTAATAGTTGCAGTAGATGCAATACTATTTGCATCTATTGCACCATTTAACCTAACCACTTTATAATCTTCATGTCTTGCTGTGTATGATGTTGTATATGTGGTTGTGTGATACTCAACATTTGCAAGCTCTTGTATATATGAATTTAGTGCCTGTAAATAAAATGTTTTGTTAAATCCCTGAAGAGTATCCAAATATGTATTTATTGTTGTTTCAACATCAACATTAACACCAACCAAATTTTGGTACGCAACATTTACAGTTGGTGTTACATTTACAAATGTAGGATCTAGAAATTTGAAAAATATTGCTAAGAATTTATATTTTTCTAAATGAGTCTCTAATAATTCCCAATTTGTAGTGGTCCCAATGGTATCAATATAATCAAGATCTGAACCAAGAGCAGTTACATAAATATAACCCAAATCTCTTGTTGTTTCTGGTGACTCAATTATTTGATCTGACCCATCAATAAATTCTTTTTCGCCACCCCATGCAACAGCAGAATCTAATGTTGCATATTGTGACCATTTCTGAATAATGATATTATAATCATCTTCAGTGACACCTCTATTCTGAGTTGTATAAAATAATGGTGCCCTAGCCTTTATCTCTTCATTTGTTTCCTCATCTGTACCACTTGATAAAATATCTCTATTCTCTATGATGGTTGAAATAGTTGTTGCATCTGACACATAAGGATTTGCATTATCAACCCCATTATCAACAATAAAATCGCCAGTGGTTATTGATACTGTGACAATATCCCCTGAGATAGCAGTAATGATACCCTCACCGTCATTTCCATTATCACCATCACCTGTGATATCACCACCCACTGTAAACCCAGTACTAGATGCAAGAGTTAATGACACCGTGTTGAGTGTCCTAGTAATATTTAGATGCTCTGAATTTGTGATACCTGTTTGTGTTAAAAGAACAGTTCCAGATGAATTATTGTATGTTGTTCCATTAGTATATAGATATTCTACCCTGACTCTCTGATCTAATGTGGGTATAGAGAAAAGATTTCCATTATCAAATTTAACAATTAGCTTTTCAAAATATTTTAGATAATAACTATTTTCCTGTAGTTCAAACTGTCCAGTATTAACATTTATCCAAGGTGTGGTATCTTCTGTATATCCACCTCCACCATCAGGTGTGTCTACATATACTTCAAAATAGGTATTATCTATATTTGCATCATAATCTAATTCATATTCCTGAAAATCTGTACCATCTGATACAAAATATTCTGTAGTTGGTACACCTTCATATAAATTAACCGTTTGTGTATTTGCATCTGATAATGTTATTGCATCTATATTTGCCAATACCAATGACCCCAATGACCATGTTGAAAATGCTGGAATTGTTATTGGGAATGTGTCTGTTTGTAAATCAACACTTATAAATGGTGCCGATTTCCTATTTGGTAGATAATTCAACATATTAGACAACTTTTTAATCTGTAAATCTAGTTCAGCATTTGCCAAAGTCAAATCATTTACTGACTGATTAACAACAAAAGCTTGGTATTGTGTCGCATATGCTAAAACATCAAGGAGGGATGAAAGACCAGAACCAGAAAAATTATAATCTGTAAACTCATCCTGAGATTCAAAAAATGTTTTCAATTCTGCCTTTATATCATCAAAATCTAAATTATAGTATTCTGTTAATGCCATTGGTTATATCCTTATTTTATTATTCCTAAATCAATTGTTATTACATCATTGATATTCAAGTTCTTAATCTTATATTTTATAGTGACTACATAAGAATTTTTTATATAATCTGGTTCTGCAACTATATCAATAATTGATATTCTTGTTTCCCAGTTCAAAAGGCTGGATTCAATCTTGCTACCTAAATCAATTGCTGTTATACTATTTATTTTTTCACCTAATGAATTAAAAACCTTACTTCCAAATTTTGGGTTTTGAAATCTTGCATCTTCACCAATGATTGTAAAAACAATGGTTCTTATAGATTGTTTTATTGCCGCCTCATCTTCTAGTGTATCAATATCACCAAATTCATCTGTGGTGAAATTCAAATCAAAATCTTTATATGTATATGCTGTTGCCATAATTTCCTATCCTATGATACTGTACTATCACCAGTTGTTAATGATATTGGTGTACTAGCATAACCAGTTGCTGTCAATGTTGTGAGTGTTACTGTCTGGGATAGTATTGCATCATAAATTATTGTTGCTAATGTATCAGCATATACACTCTTTACACTCCCTTCTGCTGTTGCATTCATGGTATCAATCATATCCTCTAAATCACTTTTTATGTCTGCCTGTACAACTGTCATAAATTTCTCCTTTTAATATAATGTTGCATCCACTTTTGTTTGAACACCTGCCAAAGCTGTTTGGCTTGCACCATCAACGGCCTGATTTGTTGGTCCTCCAAAAGTTGTTATTGCCTTTGTTTTGGTAATTAGTTCTGTTAAAAGGGTATATAGGCTATATGATCCATTTTTAATGTTTAGTTTTCCACCTGTAGAGTTTATGATTATATTTCCACCAACATTTTCAGTAGAAACCCCAACAACATCTGTTGTTCTTGCACCCTCAACCCTAGTTTTTTGGTCAACCACTATTTCAACATTCTCACTACCCTCAACACGAACATTCTTGTTCCCCTGAACCAGAACATTTTCATCAGATACAACCACCTTATAACTATCATTTTTAACCAGCTCTACCTTATCACCATTAGGATGCATTTCATCAGATGTACCTGACATATGATAAATATGAATTCTCTCCGCACCAGTGGTATTATCAATCTCTATGACATGCCCTGCTTCAGTCTCTATTACCCTATTTTTTGGATA
>Ga0233415_10000959_pt1 | contig 12934 bp, 12 predicted proteins | sample Na_anoxic_12_MG_FD_188631 | JGI IMG/M metagenome (GOLD analysis project Ga0233415, IMG submission 188631) | Seawater microbial communities from Saanich Inlet, British Columbia, Canada - Na_anoxic_12_MG | ecosystem: Environmental > Aquatic > Marine > Inlet | place: Canada: British Columbia... | reverse complement strand
TAAAATAACACCTTTAATATCCGTATCAGGATCGAATTTCACACATCCAAGAACGGCCGCGGCCATGGTTCGGGTAGATTTCGTGCAATCGATGCAAAGAATCACCGGCGTTTGCAGCAGTTTCGCCAATTCCGCGGTACTGGTACTACCTTCTATGTCTATACCGTCATAAAGGCCCCGGTTCCCCTCTATAACTGCAATATCGCCTTTTGTGGAATGCAAGAAAAATGACCGCAGGATATGCTCTTTTTCTATCAGGAAGGTGTCCAGATTGTAGCAGGGCCGGCCAGCCGCAAGGGCAAGCCAGCCCACATCGATATAGTCCGGACCTTTCTTAAAAGGTATGGCTTGTCTGCCAAGCGCTTTCCATGCGGCAATGATTCCGATGGACAGTATGGTCTTACCCGATCCTCCCCGCAGGGCTGAAATTAAAATTCTGGGGAAATCCATATTTTCCTGCTGCACAGGAGGTTTTTAAATTAAAATATTTTCCGGATCGGCCTTTTTAATACAAAAAATCTATGCTTTAATCTTCGTGCTCGGCCGCAGCCTGCTTGCCGACACCTTTTAGACTATACAAGGTTGTGCTTCCGCTGGACCAGTACTCAAGGACTTCATCCGTAATCATTTTACTAATCAGCTTTTTGGCAGGCCTGGGCTTTTCACCCAGTATTTTACAAAGGTCGTTAAAATAGAATTTGGTTTTCCCTTTTTTCTTTTTGAGCGCTGTTACGATTTTTTCAGCTGCTTCCGCTTGATCCATGATTTAGCCTCGTCTCTTTTAGTGCAGGGGACACGTGATGTGCCCCCTGCGGGTTGATTTTCGTTTAGAACTTAAAGTTCGATGTCTGACGCCAGGTAAAATAGGCCGGATCACGAAAATCATCAATAAGATGATGGGTGAACTCGAGTTCACATTTCTCAAAGAATCTTTCCCATCCGATCCTTTCCGCCCATTCACCCAGACGTTCATACTTGTTGGCATCTGCCGCATAGGCTTCTACCATTTTCTTGATACAGTCTGTCATCTGAGGCCAGCGAGGCATTTCGTTAGGGATAAAGGCAACAACAACCTTTGAGAACTTGGGAGCGCTGATCCGGTTTGATACCTTTCCGCCTGCCATGAGCACGATACCGTCGCCCACATCATCTGCCAGCGGCATGGAGGGACACATGGTGTAGCAGTTGCCGCAGAACATACATCTGGGCTCGTTTACGATGATACTTTTAACCTCGGTTCCGTCTTCCAGTTTAACCTTGCCCGGCTTGAGGGCGGCCGTGGGACAGGCAGCGATAGCCAGAGGAATTTCGCACATCTTGTCCAGATATTCATGATCCATTATCGGCGGCTTGCGGTGATAGCCCAGAATGGCGATATCCGAGCAATGGACGGCGCCGCACATGTTCAGACAGCAGGCCATGGAGACCCGGAGCTGGGCCGGAAGCCGCATATTGGTGAAATCATCAAAAAGTACATCCATGGTAGCTTTAACAGTACCGGATCCGTCTGTTGCCGGTGTGTGACAGTGGATCCATCCCTGGGTATGGACGATGTTGGTAACTCCGGCGCCGGTACCCCCGATGGGAAACTTGTAACATCCACCGGCTTGCTTACGGCTCAAAAGATCCTGCTTCAAAGGCTCTACTTTTTCCTTGCTGTCCACCATAAACTCAATGTTATTGCGTGTAGTGAATCTGAGATGTCCGTCACAATGCTTGTTCGCGATTTCGCAGATTTCACGGATATGGGATACGCTCATGAGACGGCACCCGCCGACTCTTACGGTGTAAACTTCGTCGCCGGTTTCGGAAACATGGACCAGAACCCCTGGTTCCAAAATTTCATGATACAGCCATTTACCCTTGTTCTTTGCAATTACCGGAGGGTAAAATTCGTCAAATTTTCTTGGGCCGATGTCGGTTATCCTGTTTTCCATCGGCTTGTCAGGATTGTAACCTGATGATATAAATGCCATAGTTTTTACCCCCTATCTTTGATGGTATTTTCTGAATTCTTTGATATCACGTTGGAAACCGCCTTCAACTTCATCTTCCTTCCAGAAGATGTACGGGTTGGTGCGTGGTTCCTGAACATGCCGTGCATCCGGTTTAATACCTGTCTCCTCAAGCAGCCTCTGGAAACCCTGGCGCTTCATGAGCTCGCCAAGTCTTTCGCGGTTTTTTCCTTCTTCCATCCACCAGTCCCAGATGGGCTCAATGACGTTCTCTTTAATTTCATCGTAAGGTTCTTCCACCTTAATGAACGGAACTACAAGAGACCCCATTTGCGCACCGTCAAGAATCGGGGCCTTTGCTCCGGCAAAGATCGAACAGCCACGGTCATTACCTATTCTCAATGCTCTTGGCATGACGTTGATGCAGTGCATACATCTATAACATTCCGGAGTGTTTATTTCCAACTTGCCATCTTCATACCGCATGCAACCGGTGGGGCAAAGATCGATCACTTCTTTCTGGATGTCGAATGGTCCCCAGTCACGTCCGGCATGAGAGCCGCCGTTGGGAGGAAGTTCACCACCCACATAAGCCTTAACCGCTTCCTGATCTATTTTAATATCATCACGCCAGGTGCCGACAAACGCCAGGTCCGCCCGTGCGATTGATGCAACGCAGCAGTTGGGGCACCCGTCAAATTTAAATTTAAACTTATAGGGAAATGCCGGCCGATGGAGCTCGTCCTGGTATTCAACGGTGAGATCATGGCAGATTGCCTGGGTGTCAAAGCAAGCCCATTCACACCGAGCCGCGCCCACACAGTCGGCAGGTGTTCTCAGGTTTGACCCGGAACCGCCCAGATCCTGATTCAGGTTATGTCCCAATTCCCAGAAGATCTCTTCAAGCTGAGGGGTTGTGGTGCCGAGGAAAATAATATCTCCTGTTGAACCATGCATGTTGGTCAGGCCGCTTCCGCGTCGCTCCCAGAGATCGCAAATCTCTTCAAGGTATTTGGTGGTATAGAATTTGCCGGCAGGCTGGGACACACGCATGGTGTGAAAATGGGCAACGCCCGGAAACATCTCGGGCTGGTCGCAATACCTGCCGATGACACCTCCTCCGTAGCCAAATACCCCGACGATGCCGCCATGTTTCCAGTGCGTCCGGCCGTGCTTGAAGGAAAGTTCAAGCACCCCCAAAAGATCGTCACAACAATCCTCAGGAATCTGGTATTCAATGTTTCTTTCATTTTTTGCCCTTGATTCAGCTTCTCGCTTAATGTCGGTCACAAAACTTGGCCATTGACCGGTTTCGAGCTGATCCAACAAAGGGGTTTCATGTTTTGCCATATTCATTCCTCCATTCATCTTTAGATTTAACTATCCTTTCGATTGAAATAAAACCCTCTCCTATTGGAGTTGTATCGTTCACCTCCTCTCACGAAATGATTCACTTTTTTTCTTTACGTTTTTATGAGTTAAGCATTTAAATAACAAAGGTAATCCTCCAAAGGGAAATTATATAAAATTAATCTTTATTCTTGTCAATAAAAAAGCAGGGCTTCTTGCGGTTTAATAAAAATTTATTTTAAATTGAGATTTTCGCTGGGTTACGATCGGTTCAATTTTACCTCAAATGTTTGATGACATTATAAAGATTATCCACATGTTTCTTTAGATGCCGCCTGATGACAGGCACTTCCGGCGCCTGGGGATGATAGGTCTCAACAATGGAGTGGTTCAAATCGAGCAAATCTTTACGACTGCAGGCTAAAAGATGTTTCTGGAAACAATCGGCCAAAGGCTCTGAAAACAGACTGATAAGTGGTTTTAAAGCCAGTCCTTCAAAAAAGCCATTCAGGGTTGCTTTTAGCGCAATATTATCAGACCATACGATTTCTCCGACACCGTCCAGCCGGTCAAGGCGCATTCTGATTGTAAGATTTAGAAAAAACACCAGCAATGCTTCCAGTATCAGTTCCATATCCGGGTCTTTATTAATCCCGTTATTTTCAAACATGGGTCGGTACTGTCTTACTGTAATTAGCTTTACATCAATCCTGTCATTTTGACATTTTAAGACAAGATCTCCGGCCGCATGATGCCATGAAAATATTTGTTCGAAGGTTTCGACATTGTAGTAACAGGTAAGAATCCTGGCGGCTTGTCGGTAAAGGTTTGTGGCTTGATCGGCTGTAAGGAAATAGTTGCCGTGCTCATGATCCCAGACAACAATTTTGTATTTTTCATCTGCCGGATCAAGGGAAATGTGGAATTCGTTATATCCCTGGAACCACTCTCCTAAAAACATTCCGATTTCATCACCTGCAATAGAGACACAACCCTGGCCGTAAACTTTGGGCAGAAATGAAAACGGAAAATCTTCATTGAGCTGTTTTAAAAGACCATATTCTCTTTGAACACAATTTTTGCCTGCATTGGAGATTGCTACATTCAATACAAAGGGTATTGCTGTCCCGTGTAACACCGTTTCAATCCGGGCCGGATGATAAAATTCACCGTGTTTTTCGAGAAAGATTCTTATTTCTTCGATATCTTGGGATGTTACCTCTCGATGCATATGTTGTGAAACAGCACTAATAATGATTTCAGATCTGCCCTTTTCCAGAAAATTTCGAACGGCGGTAAAATAGTATCCATGGCTCACACAAATCCCGGAATCATTGGGTTGCTGCTGTCTGCTCATGGGAAGGAGGGTGTTCCACATCTGGCTATTTTTTTGGACAGGGGTTTTTTTATGTGACAAAAAATACTTGAATTGCGGTGCGTTGGGCATGGTTTAGGTTCTGAAGGTCAAAAAGACGACATCTTATCCGGATTCTTTTCGAAAGGCTTGGATCTCTTTTAATAGTTCAGGGGCTACTTCATAACCGAGTTCAACCGCTTTATCCACATGTTTTATTGCCAGATCATATTTCCCATTTTCGAGATAGGCGATTGACAGATTGTTGTGAGCGATTGCAAAGGCCGGCTCCAGTTCCAAAGCCTTGAGGTTGGTTTCGATACTTTCATCAATCAACCCTTTCATTAAGTAAGCATTTGCCAGTGTGGCATAAGCCTGCAAGAAGTTGGGATTCCACCGTATTGCCTTTTGAAGTGACCGGATGGCTTCGTCGATTTCACCTTTTTGCAGATGGACAAATCCGATGTTGCCGTGACCTTCGGAAAATCCTGCCCGAACCTTGATCGCCTGCTGGTTGTATGCCATACAGCCGTCAAGATCACCGCGTTGCAAGCAGAGTCCTCCGAGCTGCACATAGGCCTCGGCCAGGTTCGGGCTGCAATGGATGACTGCAATCAGCTCTTTTTCAGCTTCGTCGTATTTTTGCAGCCCCAGTAGCGCGACAGCAAGGTTGTATCGGGATGTCCCACATTCCGGGTTGCCGGCGATGGCAACCCTCTGGCGAGCTATATATTCTTCTGCGTTTTTTGCTTTTGGCATGATTTATCCTTTCAATAGATTCTATTTTATTGTTGACGGTCTCGTAAAAACTCCAACTTCTGCGTTGTGCTGCATTTCGTAATCATTCAACGTACAAAAAGTACGCCTCATGATTACAAAATTTGCACGCCTTGAATTTGAACTTTTTACGAAGCCATCATTGTTAATTGTAGGTAAGATTTAAAACATTTCAATTTTGGGGTAAGTATGTCAGCAACTTTTGGTTGTCAAGAAAAAAACAGATAGAGATGGGTCACAAGACTATTGACAGGCCATAATCATTTATAATATAAGGGTCGATCTTAATTGTGTGTTTAAAAAAGAGAGCTTTTTACTAATACTTGGAACTTTATCAACAGGAGGTACTCATGGCAGATTTTTATATTAATGTTTTTTTGGATGACGAGAAAACCAAAAAGATTGAAGATGCGGGTTTGGCCGATCAGATTGCTGAAATAGACGGTAAAAAGGCAATTCAGGTGGGTATGACCAAAAAGGAAAAAAAGAAACTCGTTAAAGGCTTTGCGGATTTAACCTTCGATGAGGCAAATGCATGTGTTCTTCCGGAAGACGGCGAGAATACTTTGCTGGATGTTCTCTCACAAACGCAAACGATTGACTGTATGAAGGTGGCAATTATAAAACTTTATAATCCGCTTGCCGGACGGAGTATATCCGGAAGAGGCTCATCGGGCCGATAGTATTTCCCTGGTATAACGCGCTATAATCGAGGCCCTTGAAATCATTCTATTTTGTTACCGTTATCCGAATTTGAGCAAAAATCCGGTCAAAAATGATATTTTTCAAGGGTCTCGTACACATCACATTTTTAATTCCTTCTTTGGTTTCCCGTTGCAACATCGACCTTGAGCCGCACCATCCTTTTTTGAAAAATTTCGGGTTGGCTTATTAAGCTGTTTCCAGAGATCGCCTAGTTTTCCCTTGACATAACCTCTCACTTTATTTACCTTTTCTGTATACATCGTTACGGACTACACTTTGTTTTTCTTTTTTAAAGCAACAACGAGACCTTTGAAAAATGTTCATTTTTGTTCAAGGCCAAGAAAGGCGATAATTTTAACCACAGGAATACATTGAGTATTTTGAGGATTAACCCACCAAAGTTCGGTGGCGGGTTAAAATTTGAGCCTGACGCCGGGATTGGGCAAAAAGGGGCGTTTTGCAAAGGTCTCGCAACACTTTCTGCTAAAAGGGGGGTCTTATGCTCGCAGGATGTTTCACGGCAATTGTCACACCGTTTAAAAATGATACCGTCGACTATGAAGGTCTTGGCAACCTCTCGGAATTCCAGATAAAAAACGGAATAACCGGGATCCTGGCTGTAGGGACTACCGGGGAGAGTCCTGTTTTAACCTGGGATGAACATAATCGGGTTATTGAGATCGTTGCGGAAAAATCAAAAGATAAATGTATCTGCATTGCAGGTGCAGGGAGTAACAACACAAAAGAGTCGCTGGAAGGAACAAAGCATGCGGTTGCTGTAGGTGCTGATGCGGTTTTGCTGGTAGATCCTTACTATAACGGACCCAGTTCCCTTGAAATACGTCGGGAATACATCGCCCCTGTTGCTGAAGCGGCTCCCGATATCGAGATTATTCCTTATGTAATTCCCGGGAGAACCGGTGCGCAGCTTTTACCCGAGGATCTTGCCATCCTTAACCAGACATATAAGAATGTCAACACGGTCAAAGAGGCCACGGCTAATCTTGGAAATATGCGCAGCACAAGAAATTGCTGCGGGTCGGATTTCACAATACTATCCGGTGATGATGGGATGACTTTTGAAATGATGCTCGATCCTCAGATCAAGGCGTCCGGCGTTATTTCGGTTGCGTCAAATGTTGCTCCCGGTCCCATCACTGAAATGGTTCGACTGCTCGAACAGGGTGAGCAGCAAAACGCCCAAAAGCTGTTGACGGCGCTTGAACCCCTTTTTGGTCTGGTTACAGTCAAAACCATGGAAAAGACGCCTTATGGAGAGGTCGGATGCCGGGCCAGAAACCCGCTGGGTTTCAAAACGTTGATGTCGATTTTGGGCATGCCCTCCGGTGGATGCAGACAACCTCTTGGAAAAATGACACGAAACGGACTTGAAACGGTTCTTTCGGCGGCGCGCAAAGTACAGGCCGACAATCCCGAGATATTACAACCGGTAGCCGAATTTTTTAATGTCGATATTGAACAGCGTTTGAACAATCCTTCGAGTTGGGACGGCCTTTTTTACGAGGAATATTGATGTAACGTAATTTGATGCCGGACATCGGGATTGGGCAAAAGGGGGCGTTTTTCAAAGGTCTCAAATCCGATATCCGGCATTAAGTTTTTTTTCTTCAATCAGTCGCGCTTTCCTTGAGCTTAAAACTTCCTTCTTTATAAAGAACGTCTTTTAACCATTTAAGACCAAATTCCAGCAGAGCTACCTCATCTTCCCTAATCTTCTCAACGGTTGCAGGGTCGATATTATACCGGTTCAAAAATGAGCTTTCGAAGACAAACTGTTTATATTTATCGATATTGTAGCTGACTAAAAAAAACATTTTCTTACTCTCTTCAATAAGCTTGAGATTCGGAGGAAAAGATCTTTTCCTCACAACAAGATCGGTCCAGCCCGCATTAATTTCATCATGGATATCAACGCCCTGATCTTTCCGCCATTCACGGACAGTCCATTCTTTTTTCTCTTCAAAACCCAGGCAGTGAGGTTCATTTACAAAAAAATAGAATCCCTCATCATCAACACCTTCCCTGTGACTCAGCGACGCAACGCCAAGGGGATAATAGCGGCAAGTTGTGGGTCTGTCTTCATAGATTATACACCCGTTATCGGTTACAAATGGGCATGATTTTAAATCATCGTCCATCATTCTCAGAGTAACCATGGGAAGGTCTGTTTTTTCCAAAAGACGAGGAACCGTGTACATTGCCAGAAATTCATCTGAAGGAAGCTGTAAACGATTTTTAAGCCTGATAATGTCATAAGGAGTCAGTGCAATATTAATATCTCTGCAGCACTTGGTAAAACATTTTACCCCTTTATGACATTTAAACTGGAATTTACTATCCAAGCTAAGCCTTACCGGTTTAATATCGGCCATTTTATCTGATATGGTCATATTGATTTTCCTTTCCATTAGTTTTTTAATTGTGAATTTTGTGCTTTTTGTGGCAAAACTTTTTTCTTCTCGCCACAAAGGCACCGAGACACTAGGAAAGCATAACAAAATAAAATTCTTCGTGTCTTTGTGTCTTGGTGGCAAATATTTCTTGGTTCTCTCCAAGCCGTAGGCTTACGAGCCGGAGGCCGGCTTTTCTGGGTTGGGTATTGATGAACTCAAATTTCAGATATTACTATCCAAAACACAAAACAATGTCAACCTGTGAGAAAAAACAGATTGTTAATCATAGAAACACTTTTGACAAAAACTTTGGTCTTGATTTCAATTGTAAAGATGCTATAAATTTCGAGATGAATTTTATTGTTAATATAATATTAATCTTGGAGGTTTTTGATGGACAAACTGACCTGTTCTGAATTTACACTGGGACGACGATTTGTAGGGCGTCTTCCTCATGGCAAAGATTTGATTACATCTATCGAAGATTTTTGTAAAGAGTCGTCAATACAAATGGCTACATTTTCTGTAATCGGTGCGGTTTCTTCCGCGACCCTGGGGGCATATGATCAAAAACAACAGGTTTATGCAACATTCACCCAAGAAGAAACTCTTGAAATAGTAACTTGCACCGGAAATATCTCATTACTGGATGAAAACCCGGTCGTACATGCCCATATCGTTCTGGCAAATCTGGAGGGAAAAACCATAGCAGGGCACCTTTTTTCAGAAACCATACTTTATGCCGGAGAAATTGATCTTCAGGAATTAACCGGCAAACCCCTAAAGAGGGCTTATGATGATACAACAGGACTTATGCTGTGGGAAATATCGGACTGAAATTTTAAACTCTTCAAGGAGGCTGAAATGCAACTGACTGTCAAAAAAGCTGATCAATTAAAAACAAAACCTGACGATTCAACACTCGGTTTCGGCAGCATTTTTACGGATCACATGTTTAACATGGATTACAATCCGCAAGAGGGGTGGCATAATCCACGTATAGAGCCTTACGCATCCATGGATATGGATCCGGCAACCATGGTGCTTCATTATGGCCAAGGCGTTTTCGAAGGGCTCAAGGCTTTCAGGACGAATTCAGGTGATGTTCAGCTTTTCCGTCCCACTGATAATTTCAAACGGTTGAACAACTCTGCGCGTCTCCTCTGCATCCCGGAGATTGATGAGGCTTTTGCCCTGGACGCCCTTAAGCAGTTGCTGGTCATTGAAAAAGACTGGGTGCCGTCTACTCCAGGGACCTCTCTTTACGTACGCCCCACCATAATAGCAACCGACCCCTTTTTAGGTGTTCGCGCTTCCCATACCTACCGTTATTTTATTATTCTTTCTCCGGTAGGCGCATATTATGCCGAGGGCTTTAATCCTGTTAAGATATGGGTAACCCGCAACCGTGTCCGTGCTGTGCGCGGCGGAGTGGGTGAAGCTAAAACACCAGGCAATTATGCAGCAAGCCTTTATGCCGGCGAACAGGCTCATCAACACGGTTATACTCAGGTATTGTGGCTTGACGGGATTGAGCAGAAATACATTGAAGAAGTTGGGGCCATGAATATATTTTTTGTTATAAACGGCGAACTGATCACGCCCATGTTAACCGGAAGTATCCTTCCCGGCATTACCAGAGACACGGTAATTGCCCTTGCAAAAAAATGGGATGTCAAAGTTACAGAACGCCAAATCAGCATCGATGAAGTGTTGGATGCCCATACATCAGGAAAACTCAAAGAAATTTTCGGATCCGGAACAGCGGCGGTTATTTCTCCTGTTGGAGAAATCAAATACGGCGACGAAGTAATAACCGTAGGCAACGGCAAAGTCGGCCCCATGGCCAACAAGTTCTACAAAACGATTTCAGATATTCAATACGGCAATACTGAAGATCCTGCAGGATGGATAGAAACGTTATAAACAAAATCGCATATGCCGGCAAATTCAGACAAAACAAAATATCTTCCATCCTTTATTTCAAAGATGGAAAGCGCGAAACTCCACCCTCTGGTCATTAATACGTTTACATATTACTATAAAAAGGTCGTTTCCGGAGCAACCGGCCTTATCTCTAATAGAGACATAAAGCCTGTTGCTCCGGATGAAATTGAAGATGCGAGCCGTATTAAAGAATATGACGAATCCGGGCGGAAAGCATTAAGCCGTGCCGTCATAATCAAACTTAACGGCGGCTTGGGTACCAGCATGGGCCTAACCAAGGCCAAGTCTTTTTTGAAGGTAAAAAACGAAAAAACATTTCTTGAAATAATATTAAAGCAGGCAGAAAGGTGCCGGGTAAAGCTGGCCCTTATGAACAGTTTCAGTACACATGAAGACACAATTGCCACCCTCTCAATGATCAAGCCGTCAGATTCCCCACTTTTATTTATCCAGAATAAGTTCCCCAAAATCCTGCGGGAAGATCTTGCCCCGGCGACCTGGCCCAAAAATCCGGACCTGGAATGGAATCCCCCGGGACACGGCGATATATACTCAGCAATTTATACATCAGGCGTGTTAAGTAGCCTTCTGAAGAATGGTATAGAATATGCCTTCATTTCCAATTCAGACAACCTGGGCGCTATCATGGATGAATCGCTTCTGGGGTATTTTTCCGAAAACAGACTCCCTTTTATGATGGAAGTGGCTCCAAGAACACCGTCTGACGTAAAAGGCGGACATATCGCCAGGCATATAAACGGCCGTCTGATTTTGCGTGAGTCGGCCCAGTGCCCGCAAGATGAAATGGATGCATTCAAAGATATAAAACTTTACCGGTTTTTCAATACAAATAACATATGGATAAATCTTAAGGTTCTTGAAAAACTTATTGAAAAACATAATACTATAAACCTTCCCATAATCAAAAACCAGAAAACACTTGATCCGAGAGATGAAAACAGTCCAAAAGTATTTCAGGTCGAAACAGCCATGGGAGCCGCCATATCTCTCTTTGAAGGAGCAACTGCAATAAGGGTTCCTACATCCCGTTTTGTCCCTGTAAAAAAATGTAACGATCTTCTTGCCATAAGATCCGACCGTTTTGTCTTTTCAAAAGAAGACAATCTGATTTTAAATCCCAGGATAAGTTCGCAGACGATAGCCATAGATCTTGATCAGAAATATTACGGTAAGATAGATCTTTTTGATGAAAGATTTGCTGAAGGAATTCCATCCCTGATCGATTGTGAATCTCTTACCATTGACGGTGATGTGCGTTTTGAAAAAAACGTAACCATAAAGGGGGAAGTTGTAATAAAAAACATCGGCAAATCACAGGCGGTTATCAAAGAAGGGATGGTTGTAAACGAAGATTTGATCTTTGAATAAGAGATTAATAGAGAGACTACCCTTTTTTAAAAATAGAATAATATTTCATAACTTTTTCTACAAAATCTTCCGTCTCCTTGAAGGGAGGAATTCGTTTATAACGATCAACCACATTGGGGCCGGCATTATAAGCGGCCAGTGCCATCGGTAGTTTCCCGTCAAAACGTGTTATGAGATGTTTTAAATAACGCGCACCTCCCATTATATTTTCCAACGGATCAAAGGGGTCTTTTATATTAAGGGCCCTGATATTTTCAGGCATAATTTGCATTAGACCTATAGCACCGGCACTTGAAATCGCCCGGGGATTAAAATCCGACTCGATTTTAATCAGCGCTTTGAGCAATGAAAATGAAACCCCATGCTTTTTAGATGCCTCTGTTATCAGGTCATCATACCGGTCGGCGACGCCTGAATTCAAAGACATGGGCGGCTTTTCCCTGATATAGATTTTATAATTGGATGATGTGGGTACATTGGTAAAATGAAGCACCCCTCCGCTGTCGATATAGACATATATATCAGCATAAACAGGGGCGGCGGCTGTAACTACGACTAAAGCCGAGCAGAAGATTCCCACAAAAAAAAGTTTAATGATAACACGGGTCATAATTTGATAGTATAGGAATTTCCTTTAAAAAAACTTATACCCAAATTTTTTCATTTGCAAAGACCGATGTAGTCAGATATCTACCATGACGGAAATAATTAATATAACCTATCTTTGAACCATTTGCATTCTATTTTCGATGGCGAATAAAAGATGATGCAAAACATACAGTTCCATACCTGGCGAATACTGCTTTTCTCACTGATTGTCACAATATTACCGTTTTCCGGGTTAACATCATGCGGAGATGATACAAGCAAAAAGACCCATGTTATGGCTGCCGATTCTGTTATTGGCTCTATAGATAGCATGGAGCATTTAAATAAAATCATTGAAAAATCAGGAGGGCATCTCCTGATCTTTGATTTTTACGCCGATTGGTGTCATCCCTGTAAAGAACTGGAACCTATCCTTGAGAAAATCGCTAAAGAAA
>Ga0233415_10000957_pt1 | contig 12954 bp, 8 predicted proteins | sample Na_anoxic_12_MG_FD_188631 | JGI IMG/M metagenome (GOLD analysis project Ga0233415, IMG submission 188631) | Seawater microbial communities from Saanich Inlet, British Columbia, Canada - Na_anoxic_12_MG | ecosystem: Environmental > Aquatic > Marine > Inlet | place: Canada: British Columbia... | reverse complement strand
AAAAAAAATTTGATTAAAAAAAATTTGATTGGGGCTACTAATTATTTTTATGGCATTAATAAAAAATTGGCTAAAAAATTGAAGTACTTTTTCGCCAACTATGAACTCACATAAATACAACAACAACACAATTAAAACCTTAACAATGACTAGTAAAAGAAATCAATGTGCTGCTGCTTGCTGGGCTCAAAATGTCGCAGGGTGTTTCACTAGATGTAAAGCTCAGGTTATGGACGGAACTTACATCAATGAGATGGAAGAAGAAGCTCCCCATAAATTCTGTAAAACTCACAACAAAGTGATCGACAGCATAGTCTCTAGGGCTCACTTCGGACACTTCTTCGTTCATCAGAAATGGGAAATTAACGGTGAATTCGGAAAAGAATGGGATTGTCGTCCGTGTATCAAATGCCCCCTCAAGAACGGCAACAAACGAAACGGAGAATGGCAGTTGTGTAATGAATATATATCTATCACACAACTCTTCGATGAATTACCTAAGGACTTCAGACCGTGGATTAACGTTCTCGGAGAAGCTATTACCGATGAAGAGAAATATCTTGAGACTAACAACAAGAAGGTAGTTAAAGTTTTCATGAAAAGATGGCGAGAAGAGCGTCTAGCTCTCCTTCCTGTGCCTGTAGTTCAGGTGCCTGTAGTTCCTGAGCCTGAAGTTCCTGCACCTGAAGTTCCTGAGCCTGAAGTTCCTGAGCTCCCGCCTCCGTCGCCCCCTATTATCGGTGAGGCTATCGCTGCTCCTCAAGAAGTTGAAGGTCAAATTATTGAACCGCTTCAAGCTGAAGCTGTCGAGCCACCACCTCCTCCTGCTCCTAAAAAAGCAAGAAGAAAATTGAAAATTGTTAAAAAAAAACCCGTTGTTAATCCTGAAGAAAATTGTTAAAAATCAAAAAACCCTAAAAATCTGTAATATATTGTATATATAAATTTGTAATATATCTTTTTACATTAATTGTGAAAAGGTGTATTATTATATTTTTTTCTGAATTTTTAAGGTTTTTTAGGGTTTTTAGGATTTTAAGGGTATTTAACTATTCTCTTGTAGATGGAGGTGTAGATTGAGACCTTATCCCTTGTCCTGTTCCTGATGGTCTTGCTGGTGTGAGACTTCCCATTCTCACAGGTTCATTTGTATATCTAGGAGGTGTTCTATCAAAACTATCAGATGGTGTTTCAGGAAGAGTTGTAGCCCCTCCCTGTCTTCTTCTCTTCAGTTTAATAGTTGCCTCTCTTCTACGTTCTGCTCTATCTGAAGTTCTACTTCTTAGGGCTCCTCTCCTTTGTGATGTTTCAAAATCTGGTGTAAATCTCTTTCGCTCTCTCTTGCCTTCTTTCTTTTCACCTTCTTCTTCTTCTCTAGGATTGGTTCTTCTATCAGCTGCCTCTGATCTCTGCCTTCTTTGAAATGCATCGATTGGTTCAAATCTACTCTTTCTACGTGTTCTGTCTCTTCCTCTGGGTTGCTCTTTAGTCTCTCCCTCCGATCTACTCTGAGGTATTGTTGCTGCTCTATCTACACTTACCATCCCATCAAGTCTAGCATTTGCTCTGAAAGGTATCCCTGTAAATTCTGACATAGGGTCAGTTAAGGTTACACCGTCTTGATACAATGTCTGTGTGAATAGTTCGACCATTTGACTTTCAATCATGAGTTGTTCTTGAGTTAATCTAGTCTCAGAATTGAAGTTTTCATAAGAACCATCGGGATTTTCATAAAATCTCAACACAGCTGCTGAAAGTTGAGCTAATGACCTTGCTCCATCTCCTGTAATCGCAAATGTAGCTAAAGCTGTCTCTCCATCATAACTTGGGTTATCTAGATTGACTAACTCACCTTGATTATTTACTGTGGTTCTATTTATTAACTCTGCTAGTTTCTCTGTGCCGTCCGTGTCGCCATCGTAAAATCCTAAAATTTTATCAACTCCTCCCATAGCATCTATTGTTCTCAATACATAACTTATCATTGTATTCGCAACTTGCTGGGTTCCTTCGGCGGGACTTAGACCTTCAAATAATGAAGGCATTAACTCCCCATCACTATATACTAAATCTAGGGGATAAGTTTGTAAAATTTGCTGAATTACAAAAGCCATTATATCAGCTTCACCAGCATCAACACCCATAGCAGGGGCAATTGTTGTGTCATAGGCTATTGTGCTTTCTAGTAATCTCCCCGCAGCATCACCTGGTGGAGCTCCCATAAATCGATTACCCATCTGAATTTGACCTATACCAGGAGTAGGATTATTTTCAATCAAACTAGCATCAACCATTTGCCTATTTATATTACTGATACCTCCTCCACCACTTGCCCTGTTACCTCCTCCACCACTTGCCCGTCCGCCTTCTCCAGTATTGCCGTTTCCTCTACTTGTGTTTTGCATGATTTTATTCAATAATTGGTCTTCTTCAGTCTGCGGGGGCTCTATATTTAAGGGTATCCCATTAACATCTGTCTGTGGAGGAGGCACAACTATATCCCTCTCTATTTTATATATAATAGTTGAATTATTCGAACATTTTTGTAACCTACCTGTAATAGGGTCTCTGAAAGCTGTGTTGATTAAAGATAAATTTCTATCCTGATTTACAGTATGTGTGTAACTTGACCCATAACCGTATATAAAACTACTTGCTTGATAATTCTTCATTAGATAAAATAAAACATTTTGTTGAGTTCTTCCTGACCTCCAATTAGTCTGACATATATCACTTTCTATAAGCAGAAAAGGGGATGTAGATAAAATAGGAGGTGAAGAAGCCGTTAAAGCTTGGTTTTGAACGTCAATACTTACACTTTCATTATTTAAAAATCCATTAGAATACATAGGAACTCCGTTGATTTGGTCTGCTACTGCTGTAGCATCCTTGAAAGTAAAGTAGGTATTTAATGCAGGCATTATTGAATTATCTATCGCATTACATAAGATTAACGGCTTAGAAGCCCTTGAAATCTTGTCAGGATCTGTAGTATTATAGGTGTTTGGATTAAATCTATTTTTTTGTTTTCCATAAACTGGTAATAATTCTCGATGAGATTGAAAACCTAACCTAGCAAATAGAGAGCCCGCCCAGTTTGACTCTGAAGCCTCAATACAAGTAGCTATAATTTTATCTCGATTTTCCTCAGTTTTCTTCCAATAATCTCCGCTATCTGAAACTCTATTATCCCAGTAAGATGATAGGTTAATAGTAGGAGGAGGTTCATAGTTCTCAGGGCACAAAAATATATTATAAATACCTACTGCTGATATTTCTGCTCGAATTCCTGAATTTCTAACAGGTTTGCTATTAGTCGGGTTAGCTAAATCTTCAACGGTTGAATTTCTACTATAAACAGCATCTTCAGAAGCACTATTAATTATAGCAGCTTTTGTCCCTACGGATGCCGCTGTAGTTTGAGCTGCTGATTTATCAGTATATGGAATAGATTTAACATTTAAAATATTATCATCCTGAAGTTGAATAAATTCACACCTACCTTTTGTAGGATCATATTGAAAAGTAGGCTTTGTTGCTCCAGTCCAAACATAATTTACTTTATTCTGTTGTAACCCTAAATTAGGCTCAATTGGGTCACCTACATTCGTTGTAGTCGGTTGTCTCCAAATTTCGATTTCAACTGAACCGAAAAGTGGAAAGGTAGTCTCTGTATAACCTATTTGTTTTGAAGCTGGGTGTCCGTCATAATAGGGTAAAGTTGAAGGAGGGTCATTCGGATCTACACCCCCTGAATTAATACAAGGCATACAACTCCAGGCAGGAGAGGTATTGATTACATTATTTGGTGGAGGAGTAGCCAGCAGCCAGGGGTTGTCACTAGTATTTTGAGAGGCATTCAATTGAAGACCTAAGAAAGGCATTTGACCTGGACTAGTTGCCGATGTATCAGTAAAATATTGATCTCCAGAAATCCACTCAAATCCACCTACCGCAGCAGCTTGTAAATTAGTATTTTGTTTCCAAATCCCTTGCATGCTGTCTATTCCCGAACCTACACTCTGACCCTCGTAGGTAATTCTATATTTACATTTACCGTCTGTTCCTACGTAGACAGGGTCTGCTTGTCTATTTATTGTAAAATCATAAATATTATCCTTAAATGGAGGATCAACTGAAGCAGTTGTGTAAGATAGGACACCAGTTGTAGCAGGTAAAGTTCCAGCAAACATATCTACAGCATTAATATAGCCTATTCTTTCCCAACTTCCTGGTGTAACGGTTGTTTTAGTTAAGGCAGCATCTCTTTTAACTTGGTCGTTATTCATAGGTATAATCGCATGATTATCATAAAAAGAATTGGAAATTCCGATTTGATTTCCCCATACTAAACAACCTATATTTACTGTAGCTAACTCAGCATAATTTTTATCAGTGTAGTATGTCCCTACTGCCAAGGCACAAAATACCTTTTTAACCGTTATCATACTATCTGAAGCTATATCAAATTCTTGAACCTCTCTGAAATAAGGATAAAATCCTAGGTCTAAACTCTCCATAAATGTAGTATCTACTTTTTCGATTGGGTCAGCTGGATTGTTAGCGGCTCTAAAATCAGCATCATGAGGCTCAGGAGGCAAGGCATCTCCAAGTTCTATTTCTAATCCTTTGTAATTTTTCATCACTTTAGCAAAATTTTTATTAAATCTTGATTTTAATTTAAGTCTTCCTAGTTGTTTCATAAATCGATATTTCTCCTCATAATCCATATTACTTGTAGCACTAACTCCTGCGAAAACCTCGTGACTTGTAGTAGGACAGATTAAATCTCTACCTGGAGATGGAGTTTGAAAACTATTTGCGGTTACACCTAGGGCAGAATTAGTTGCGGTTACCGCTACCGCTGCGGGTTCAGGATTAGCAAGCCAATCGTAGTAGGCAGGTCTATTATCTGAATATTGTGCCTGATTATCAGGGGCAGAACCAGTATCTGGATAAACTCCAGGTGGGTGATATTGTGGCTGACCTGTCATAGTTCTTAATTGAGCTGTGCTCCTATCATCTGTCATCCCTACGTCTCCGTCAAAAATCCAATTATCTGTATCCGCTACCTGTAATTTATAGGTAGAAGGTGCTGTATCTGAAATATTATAATAAGTCTCATATTTTCTCATTTGTTTGGCTAGAGCAGCCCAAGTTTGATCTCCGTCATCTTCAGTAGGAAATTCTATATTAGTATAAATTAATTGATTTTCGTAAAGAATTGTAGTATTTAAAGGCTTAGGAGTGCAGTTCGGGAAATTTGATAAATAATCAACATAATCATTAGTCCCAGCAGGATAGGGGAAATTATAGACTTGATAATTAAATTGAGTATTCATAATAATAGCTTTACCTACATCTCTGAATTTATTGCCTCCATCCCCTGTTAAATTATTTAGGTTATGAACGGGAAGAGCCGACCATCTGTCTCCCAGTAAATATTTATAAAGGTCAGCAGTTGCCATATTTCCATAAAAAGGATTAGCCCAACCGTTAAAGCCGTTAATCTGAACTAAGTCCAATTCATTTGTGCCTGGAACCACAGGTGCCGCACTACGTGTAAAACTTGTCTCGATTTCCCTCAAATATGTGTTCTTCTTTACAGTATCTAACTCCTCTTGTGTAGGTGTCTCTGAATCAGCATAGGTAGCTCCTAACCTAAGTTGAGGCACTCCTCGATATTGTTTGCCATAATTACATGCTAATTGATCTCTTCCACTTGTCCCATTAGCAGGGGTAACCTTTACCGTCCCTCCATTTTTAACTGGTATTATATCCGTTATTTCATTTCGAAATTGAGCGTTTAAGGGTTGGTTCATCAAGGTATTTTGACTATCTTTAGTTACAAACCTATCATAAAATCCTACTCTATTATAGTAAGGCACAACATTACTTGCTACTTGTCTTCCATTAGGATTTTCGAGAGAATTTAATAAAAGGTCATTAGTCTGAGAGATACTCGTGCCTATTCCAGTTAAGGATTCTTGTAACCTTTGATTAATTACAGCCGTTAAACTATTCACATCTTGCAACAATTCATTAATAGTCACATAAATAAAGGCTGTCATCGGTTCAGCTTTAGGCATTTTTTCTCCATTCATACCTAATCTACCACTACCAAAATGATCGTTTCGCATGAAAATGTAAGGATTGTTGTTGTTTTCCTCAACAATGTTCGCATTTCTGTAGCCGAAATTAGCTCCTGCTGGCAAGTCTCCATATTCTCCTCCCGTTGAAGTATAGAATGGTTCTACTGGAGAACTTCCTGATACATTTGTAGGGTCGAATTCAGTCTCTGGAAAATGATTTAAATCAGGGTTTTGACCTGTCTGTGGAACACGAGTATTTCTAGCATATAAAAAATGTCCGTTATTTCCTCGATGGTATCCGTTAGGTTTAAATGTTCTTCCTGTAGCTCCTGTAGCAGGACTATCGAAAGGCGTCTCATTCATACATAGATTATCGTAGTTAATTAATCCTTCTTGAGAAGAACCTGCTTTTATATTAAATTTTGGAAAAGGATTACCAGCATTATCAATATATAAATCACCTACATAACAGGCACACCGAGCACCTCCAGCCCAGGCTGTCCCTGGAGAACCCGTTCCTCCTCCTGTTCTACCATCGTAGTTAGGATACTTAGCAGAAGGCACATTATTTGACATGCTAAAATACAACTCAACAACACCTATACCAAAGGCAGGAGTTCCTAGAGGACTGTAACCTTTAATCGATTCAATTTCTCCCGCCCAATATGAACCATAATCTCCAACACCTGTAGGATCTTCATCTGAAACCCATACGTGATTGCCTACATAAAAGTTATTTTGAACGTGAGAACCAGTTCGTCCCTTTAGAATACCGTTATCAAAATCTGTAAATCTTGTAGCTTGATATGGGATTTCGGCAGCTGGCTGTGCTGGTGTTGTCTGTGTAGAAGCAAAGGGTAAAATTCTAATAGCTTCTAACCTACCTTCAGTTGGATAGTCAGCTAAATCAGTCCCAGGAGGCAACCACCCACTATTTACTGTTTTCCATTGATACGCACAATAGGCTCCTCCTTGTGGTGCCCCTGCTTGTGGAGGATTAGTTAATTGATTTACAGATGGCACAATTCTACCTATACTATCTAGGACAGGATATACATATCCATCACCAGCATTTATTTCTCTATAATTATTTATTTGATTTGTTGTCCCTGCTGGAATTCTTGGATTTAAATTAAAAGGCATTACTAAATTATCATAATCTTGCGTCCCTCCTGGAAATCCTCGACCATTTATCCCTCCTTTTGGATGAATTAAAGGCAATCCTACACTATATGTATTATTATTATTCATAGTAAAAAATACTTCAATCAATACCTTAGTATCACAATAGCCTTTGTCTTCTCCATTTACTACTACGTTTTGACCTGAAAACTCTATAGTTGGAGCACCTGTCCCTGAACCTCGAATGTTAGCACATACCATCTCAACGGATATACGGTCACCACGCTTGAGACCAAATTCTGTTTCGTTAGACCACGCACCGTTTGTATTGATATCGTCATCCACATTTATTTTTGAATTTTCTCGAGAACACTCAATTAAATATGTATTGGTTCCTTGAAATGTAGTCATTTAATATATTAATATATTATTATTATTATATTAAATCTTATTATTTATATCTACTGACCTGACATAAAAATATTTCCGCTTTTAATCATCATCATACGCTCACATTCAGCCCAGTAAAGAACTCTTAACTGACTTTGCTCTGTAGGCACTCTGTCTCTAGTAAGGGTAACTATGACTGGCTGACGACCCACTTGGATACCGTTTCCGACATAGTTTTCACCCGCATTTTTACTGAGATTAATACCTAGATAATTCAAACTGAAATTTAATTCAGAATTTATATTACCTTGAGTAAATTGATTAGAATTAAAAGCAGCATCCTGTCTAACTAAAGGATAGGCACCTGCTCCCGATGTCTGCCCGTCTGAACTATAAAGACCTCTATTTACTTTAAGTGGTGAATCATGAACTTGAGATAATTCATTGTATAGTTTCGCTGTAGTATTTAAAGGACTTGGGAAGATGTTCTCATTATTAATAGATATTTGAATTACTGTTTGGTCGTTCGAACCTTTAGATAAATAATTACCTAAAATTCTATTTGCTGGCTCTGAAGGGACTGCACCAAAATTTGGGGCAGGTGGAGTTGCTATCAAAAGGTTACGAACAATTTGATGATCGAGACCCAAAAGAGTAGATAGAGTTTGAGATTGTTTCGTTCCTGCTGGCACTACTAGTGCTGGTAAAGTATTAAAAACGGATACATAATCAGTCATTACTAAGTTAGCTCCCTTTTCTAATTCTTCTTGAATACGTTTCATAGGGGAAGGCACTCCAGCTTGGTCTTCATAGTAAATTAAATCCGTTGATAATTTGAGAGTAGCTTGCTGAATTAAGTTACCTGGCCCACCATCATTAATACCTCTGAATGGCAATAGGGCTGCTGAACCAGCATTGGTTCTAACGGCAACGGCTCTGTTACCAGCTAAATCATCAGAAAAGTGGAAGACAAATCTAACCCGTTCTTTAAGTGCGAAAAGTGGGAGAGGAATTTGTGAGAGAACTGGAAAGATTTCTTTAAGTTTAATACAAAAAAATGGAGTATTTGAATTTCCTGTAGTTCTAAAGTGCTGGAGTTTATTTGCTTGCTGAGCTGCTGTCTGGACTAATCCAAGAACTCCTTGACTTGCCAAACTACCTTGCTGAGTTGTAGTCTCAATAGTATTTAATGCGAGCTGTCCCCAACCATTAGTAGCACCACCACTGGCACCTCCATCAACTGTTTTCATACCTGAGAATGAACCTAGATAAACATTGTGGGTTTGGTCTCTTATATCCTGATCGACAAATAAATTTTTAAGTTGCATCAAATGTGGTAATTCTTCAACGGAACTAATCAAAGTTGTCCCGAAAAATAATTCTGCTCTTTCGATGCAGCCTAGAATACCTGCCATTAAAGGCAAGTCCATTCTATCATTGGCTGTAACCTCATCAGTTTGTAACTGAATTTGTAAAGCTACATCACTAGATAAAATACCTTCTTGAGGTAACTCAAATGTGGCTTGAGATTGAGAAAAAGATCTCGGTTCTATTAGGCGGGTTTCAACTCTTTGCGACTGACTTTCAGCCGCTGAAATTCCAACCATTCTTGCTAAATCTGCTCTTCGTTTCATTTATATATAGTCTTGATATTTTATTTTAAGAATTTTGACTTTTAAAATAAAATATCTTTTCCACTAATAATTATAATAATCATAGTAGCTTTCTAAAGCTTGCTTCTGTTTCTTAGATTTGCCATACATTTTAATGCTTGGAACATCATCTACATTCTTAACTACCTCTCTCGCAAAATTTATAAATTTATGCTTAGGTATAGGGCTCATAGAATTAGGGGTTATAGATTGAGTTTGATCCTTGTCCCTCCAAAACATACTTTTGACTGCTCCCATTTAATATATAGCAATAAAAAAAAATTTGATTCAAATACTTTTTATTTTGTAATAAATTGAAGCTAAATAAAGACAATAAAATCTCATCATATATAATAATGAACTCAACTACAGCACATCAAATCGCACAAAGAACCACCGCCCGTGATGTCTTCATCACTCCGACTGCTCTAGCCTTAACCGCTATTCAGCAATGTGAGGCAAGTCTCCCTGAAAGCCCAAATCCCTATCACTTTAACTACTGGTATGACCCTTTCAGAAACTCATCAGAAGGCAGCTATTTTAGTCAGTTCCCTGAATCACAAGCTAGGTGTTGGGCTGAGATTACAGAAGGCAGAGATTTCTTCACTCACGAACCAGTAACAGGTTTGATGCCTGCTCGACTAATCATCTGCTCTAACCCTCCCTATTCAATGATTGATGCTGTTTTAGCAAGATGCATTGCCCTTAACCCTATAGCTATAAATCTTCTTTTAGGAGTTAATAATATTACAACTAGAAGATTAGAAAGAATGGAAGCTGCGGGTTACAGACTGACAAATCTTCACATGTGTAAAGTTTATAAATGGTTCGGAATGTCGTTCATTTGTAACTGGGTCAGGGGAGCACAGACTAGCGTTTTATCTTATGATCGAATTGTATGGAGAGAAGCAACGCCCCCTACTCAAGTCAATGTTGAATAAAAAATAATTTTAAAAACTATTAAAAAATTATATTTTATATTTAAATTTTTTTAATTTACAATTGAAACAAGACCGTTGTTGTCATAGTTAATCACACTTCTATAGAGAAAGAATGTGTAAGAACTCATAGGACTAAAGCCGTTTAGTTTTGATATTAATCTAATAGAATAACTTGTTTGCTTAAAGTTTGCTGTATTGCCAACTCCCAACATATCACCTACTCTAATACCTACACCATAGACATTTTGGAAGTAATTATTAGTAGTATTAACTATATCATTTGTTAGGGCATTGTGCTGAGTATCTCCATTTGCCGTAGCAAAGTTCTCAGAATTTTGACCCGCTAACTGATCCGTTGCCGCTGATGTTCTTGGTCTGATAGCCATAGCATAATAATATTGACGTTGAGCGTCGTAGGCTGAACCTAAGTATTCATCTGCTACAGCTGGATTTCTTCGAATAACTTCATTCTCATCTACTTGAAACTGTAACGGATATAAGACACCTCCCCTCATAAAACTAATTTTTGTAATCGGGGCTATCTCATCGTAGGCAGTTCCTGGTAAGCCATCTGCTTTATTCAAGAGTGGAGTTGTTTTCATACTATCTTCCCCATAATTTGCTATATGTGGTGTAGGGACATAATTTGTAAATGTCGATACTACAGCTCCTAAAGCAGGATTAATTTGAGTAGTTTGGTCGTTGTTATTAATGACACCGTAGAAAGAACTAAATCCACTAAAAGGATAGGAAGAAATAGCAGGAAGTCTGCCTCCTTCAGGCATAGCATACTCACCCATAAGAGATACGTTACTTATTTCGTAGTAAGAATTAGGAGTAGTAGCAGTGCCTCCAAAAAGTGCTTGAATTGAAGATTGAAGTGAAAATTTCAAATTTAAACCACCTACACCATTATCCATAGAAAGAGGGATGTCAGCACCTTGAAGGAAGATACCTGCCATAATAGGCATAGCAACACTCATTTTTTTATTACAGTATCTACCTTGAACCTGTTCGTTCGAGGAAACACCGAATTCATTAGATAAATAGGTAGTATATTCATTCCAACCTGACCCTGATGGAAGAAGAGAACCTAAGAGACGACCGTAGTGTCTAATAGTTTCTAAATTTTGATTCATAGCATTGTTAATCTCTAATTGAGAAAATAGAGAAGCAACGCCTACTCTGGAGTTAAGGCGAACTTCTATTTCGCCCGCTCCCGATTGGTCGTTATTATTAGGGGAAGCTCCTGCTCCATCCTTAAGAACGACATCAAAGCAGAGTTTTAAATTTTTTGATCTCACATAGTATTCATTAGGAGCTATTGAAAAGGTTATGATTGGATTTCCGTTGCGGTAAGACCATGTAGAGTTTCCACTTGTTTGATTGTCGGGAGCAATTTCAAATTTGCGAACAGCAGCAATATTAGACATATATATATATTAACCTTAAAATAAAAAAGTTTTAAGCTTAATTTTTAAATAAATTTTTTGTGTCTATTTGAGCCAGACAATATCCCTAGGTAAATTCATTTTCCAGCAATAGTAAAAGCAGTCAAAATTACAACAATTTTTCCAGTTTAACGGCTCTTTCCACTCTTCAGTTTCTTCATCCCATAGTAATTTTTTAAAATGTATTCTTTTTCTAGGTATAATTATCTGAATTGGGTCTTCTTCATTTTCAAACAATTTTCTAAAATATTGAGTGCAAATCTTTGAACTAGGCATAATCATTATAAAAGGTGCTTTTGCCTTATGTATAGCATTCAAAATTTCTTTACATTTCGAAAATGGAGGATTAGTTATAATGCAGGTACTAAAATCAGCACCAGGTTGAAAATTTCCAAAATGTTGGAATTTCTTAATTTCTTCAAAGAAATCTTTATTATCTTCGTGAATAACTACATTATTAGGTTTAATCTCTTTAAGATAGGTGCCTGATGCACCGTCTCCGTAAAAAGGATCCCATAAAATATAATTCTTGTTAGTGGAAAGATTAAAATCAGGAATATAGTCAGCTATAGCCTCCCAGGCACTTTTAGGGGTCATGTAGTCATCGTGTTTTTGAAATGTCTTTGTTTGAAATCCTGCCATTTGTATTTATATATTGAGATATTAATTTATTAATTTAAAATCAATTTTTCATCAAATTTTTTTTAATTTGTTTTTCGTGAAGCCTTTGTAACGCATCTCTATCTCTTTTAAGAACCTGATTTGATTTACCTATCCACGCCCTTTGTGTATTATCATCGATTTCGACGTAGTAACCATCTTCTAGTTCTTTACAGGAGCAGTGACTACATCTGTGTTCTAATCTATTAGTTAAGTCACCGCAAGAACCGTGATGATGAATTGAGTTTTTTTTATGAAACGGACATTTGAACCAGATACTAGTCGGATTTACAGCATAAGCTTTTACAACGGGGCATTTATTATTCATATAATTTAAATATATATTTTATGTTTAAATACTTATTATTTATTTATTATTTGTCAAGAACAACGCTCACATCTCGGGTTCTTCGAAATCACCGTCATATGGCACAACAAATGTAACCCCTCTCGATCGGCCAAGATGACGGATTTCATCCATTGTGGGATCCACTACCATTTCAAAATCAGGCTCCAACACCATTTTTTGCTTGTGTATAAGATTGTGTAAATCGATTTTATCTTGTAATTCTTTAATTTCAGATAGATTTTCCTTCTCCATTTTCTCAACTATATCAAATACTATGTCCTTAATCATAGGTGAAAC
>Ga0233415_10000956_pt1 | contig 12968 bp, 15 predicted proteins | sample Na_anoxic_12_MG_FD_188631 | JGI IMG/M metagenome (GOLD analysis project Ga0233415, IMG submission 188631) | Seawater microbial communities from Saanich Inlet, British Columbia, Canada - Na_anoxic_12_MG | ecosystem: Environmental > Aquatic > Marine > Inlet | place: Canada: British Columbia... | reverse complement strand
GGCGATCAAAACATATATCGAGGCTAACACGCCCAGCTCCATCCATAGCCAAGACAACGGGGCTGGCAGTCTGCCCAAAGGCGTATGAATCAAGGCGATCCCCAACCATTTCTTAGGCGACATGTCAAAGGCTAAGTGTATGGCATAAGAGATACAAAAACCTAGTGTGAAATAAAATATTATATCAAAGGATACTAGCATTTGAGCTATATTATTCGATAAAACATAGTGTAACGTTTGCTGACCAAACAGGGTCAGGTAAAACAAGCATGCCGGGAACAACAGGCCATGCGTGAATATTGACCGATGTTTGGTGAATGGCAGATTATGATCAATATCCGGGATTCGCAGTCCCAACGTTACGCCCAAAGCGACCAGCCCTATCTGACCGAGAAAAATCAAAATGGTTGTAATCATTACTATTTGCCCGGTAACATGTGCATGGCTGGTATAAGCGACTTAAGCCCTGCAACTGGCTGGACTAACTGCAATAGTTCCCACATGTAGACCGTTAGTTTGACTATAGCGAATCCAACCGTAACAAGGGCCGATATAGCCGTTATTACATGGATATGGATATGATAACGGATTATGCGGCTTAACATTTTAGGCTTAGGTTGTGATATTTCCATTGTAAATCGTCCTGTTTGGCGGTTTTACGCCGTATAATGTCAGTTATGTGACTATAATCTGTGACTATAATCAACGTTGTTGGGTCATCCGTTGCCAACGCTCCGAAATAACCACTAATTCATCGGCGGTGGCGATTTCTATCGCTACTTTGAGTCTTCTTAATTTCTCTATTGTATCCACGTCAACCGTTGGTTGCATGCTCATAACGGTCATGGCGTGGTTTACTTGTTTGAGCAAAGTTTTTTTATTCATGATTTATCCTTTAAAACATTGATGTTTGTGGTATAACCGGATTTAACCAGCGTTCTATAAGGCTCCGACGATCCGAGCGATCATCATCAAACATGTCGTTTTGCTTGGGGTTGGGTTGGTCGTCAACAATTGCGCCCCATGCGCTTACCAGTTCACGAACCTTTTTACCGCTTCGTTTGCGTTCATCCAAAGCGATTAAAATCCGTTCCTGATCATCGGTCAATTCGGGGCCGAATAACTTACCCTGCTTAAGATATTCGTCAACCGTTACGCCTTCGCTTTTTATACTGCTTAATTTCTCGGTAGCTATCGCCAAATCATCCGCAATAGACAACGATTCGTCTCGCTCACCACGTCGGATCATCTCCTCGGCAATAGCAAGCTGTCCAAGGCTTCCCATTAGACCATTCGTTACATTCTTGATATCGTTGTCTGTCGATTCAAATATCCGATCAGACAGTCGATCCGAGTCATAAACACGATAGAATAAGGCCGATTTAACCCGACTCAATCCTGATTGAGTAAGACCACCATCTCGATCCACGAGTCCGCCTCTTTCGTTTTCGGGTAAATCAGCCATAAACGACGCTATAAAACCACGATTTCGGGCTTGTCTTAGCGATTTGTCTGAATCATCCCCCAAATCAAGTCGGATAATGTCGCCGGGTCCGATCCGTTGGGCATCTGTTCGACTTTGTTCTGTGTCCGACATTTGCAGGGTTGCCGATTCATTGGCTCGTTGGGCGAATAAGACCCGATCATAGTCGCCAACGACACGCCTAACCAGTACTGGCGATTCGTAATCGTCAACTTGCGCCGGGTCAAGGCCAAATGATTCGGCGGTTTCTCGTAACCGTTGGGTGTAGGCTTCATATCGGGCTGGTACATCCGACTCGGCTAATCTAAGAGCCATGATTCGACCATTACCCGACTCTACTGCTCCATCTTCGCCCACTATCGGCGCGCCCCGGTCTAATGATGAAAATTCGGTTAAGAGTGCATCAGGGTTAAGACTTTGGGCCATGCCAGTTATCTGCATGAGGCTTCCCGCTCTGGTTCGGTCTCTCGGTTGTAGTTCTGCCGGGTATGCTGGGTTAATGGCTCCGCTTACGTCGTTGGAGGCTTCTAAATCGGCCAACTCTCGCAACTCATAGTGAACTAAATACGTTTCAAATGGATCGCTAGGAGCGTATGCCTTAACCACATGGCCGGGTTGGTTGGGTGCTGGTGGCTCTTCAATAGTAGAGAAGTCAATCCGGGGCATGGTCGTCTCAAGGTCATCAAATATATCGCTTATCCACGCTGTAGGCTTTGGCTCAAAGTCGATCCGGGGCATGGTCGTCTCAAGGTCATCAAATATATCGCTTATCCACGCTGTAGGCTTTGGCTCAAAGTCGATTCGGGGCATGGTCGTCTCAATATCATCTAAATTGATTGATTTGGATTCAGTCGGCATGGGTGGCTCGGCAATGTGAGGCCGTAACGCTACCGGAACATACTCTTTGGGTGGTACTGGTTCACCTTCAACAGGTTGATAAGGTCGTTGATAATTTGGATTTGACCGGCGACGTTTAACGCCAAACAAGCCTAATACATAGTCTATAAAGTTGATTAACGATTCTTTATATGTGCCAGTGTTAGGCGTGGTCGATTTTTTGCGCTTATGTTTGATCGTCGTGTTGCTGGTCGTCGTCGGAGTTGTGGTCGTCGATTTTTTACGCTTACGTTTGATCGTAGTCGGAGCTGTGCTGGTCGATTCGGTGGCGGGGGCCGTGCTAATCGCTGAATAATGCATGGTTCCGGTATTCTCGATTTTGCCGGTTAGTTCCATCATCATGAGCGTTGCCGACAATTCGGGCGCGGGTATCTCTGTTTTTTCGCCCAAATCATCCACATGAATCGGATTACCGCCGGTAAGAACATCTAATATTTTTTGCTCCGTCGGGTTTTCGGCTACTGGCATGGCTATGGCTGGGGCCGGTGGTGGCGGTAAAATTGCTTTAGATAATGCTTTAGGTCTTACAGGGGCATGGCTTGATTTGTCAGCCTTAGCCCGTTTGGTGGTTGCTGATTGGCTAATAGAGGACTGAATAAAAGCCACTACGCCAAAAATTATCAAAACAGCAACTGCAATTGCTACAACCGGGCCAAGTATTGGGGCGAGACCATTGAATACGCCCACTATGTTCGACCAAGCCAAGTTAAATGTGAAAGTTGTGTCTACTGGCATCGTTCCGCTCCTTTATAAACATACCAAATTCTCCGATGTTTTTCACTTTCGGGTTGAGTTATTCCCGATATATACAAAATAATGAGATTTATCACCTCTGCCCGGCTTAAGCCAGACGATTTGACAGCCGTTTCTAATGCTCTTTTGTCAATTCCAAGTTTGCCCAAAGAGCTGGGCAATACAACAGGTAGAACTCTACGAAATTTCATGTCTTGTTTATCCTCATAAAGTTACTTAAGTAATTCTATCAATTTAAAGACGTGCTTATAACGGATCAATTTCTTCAATAGACTCGCCCTCTCCCTCGTCAACGGCTCCACCAACATCATTGTTAATCGTAAGCGTGGCTGTGGGCGTAATGGTTGGAATAGGCGTTATTGTCGCGGTGGGCGTGGCTGTTGGAGTCGATGTTTTGGTGGGTGTATCGGTGACGGTGGGCGTGGCTGTGGGCGTATCGGTGGGGGTTGGGGTGGGGGTGATGATCGATTCAACCTTAATCGACTGCCCGCACTCAGACGATAGAGAGCCATGAATAGTTGCCTCGCCGTCCTCAATATACATGGCTGAATCGAACAGAAGATAAAAATATTCGTCCTGAGACGTGAAAGCCTTGTCGGATAGCTGACACCCTGAAGCCGTATAAATCAAGCCTGTTTTCTGCATGGATCGAGTCGGAGTCGGTGTGGGCGTAAAGGTTGGGGTTTTGGTCGGTTGGTTGATTGAAGGCGAATCAAACGACCCAATTTGGGCCAAAACGGTTTTTCTATCATAAATGGCTTGGGTGGCTTTGATCGCTGTGCGCGAGCAAACCGTTGTTTTAGTGCCTACTAGAATAATATCATGGCCTAAATCATCCCGGCTGGGCAGTTCTGCGCCAGCAAACAAAATTATAAGCTCACCGCTTGTTGTGGCAATGCCAAAATTAGAGACTAAGCAATCAGATATCGCCGTAAGGTGGCCGATCACGTTGATTGGTTGTGGGGTAACGGTTGGGGGAGTCGGCATGGGCATGGGCCGTCCAGTTCTGGTTATGGGTGGCGTGGTGGCGACTGGCTGGGCGTTGACGATGCGAGTTGGGAATATTGACACATTTTGATCAAACGGGTAGTCCTGAATCAAGCTAAGAACAGGATATTTACATTTTAGATCAGTCCGTTTTTTCACCTGAAACTGGCCGAGGCGTTGCGTTGGGTCTCCGCTGAACTGGTAGCCGGGTTCTAATATCAAATAGAACAATTGCCCGGTGGCATTTAAGATTATATTAGAGTATTGGCAGGGAATGTGAGTATAAATCTCAATGTCGTTGGTAGGCGTAACCGGTGATGCCCCGGCCGTGATGATATGCTCATATTGCACCCAACCGACTAGAGACGGGTACATATCAGGATCAACCGGGGTTGAGGTGAATCTTGGAGTCGGGCTGGGTAGTGGAGTCGGCGGTATGGCCGGGGTGTTGGTCGGCTCGGTAAAAGCAACAGGAGGATCGGCGGGAGCGTCTCTGGTCGGCTCGGTGGTTGCCTCGGTAATTGCTTCTGCTTCAGGGTCTTCAGACGACCACAAAAACCACGATGAACAGGCGCATGCCATCAGCAATACCATGCTAACCATTAGCATGCCCGTTAAACTGCTATTACTGCCGGGCGTACTGGATTCGATTATCTCACCGTTAGGGTCTATCTTTTCGACTTTTAGCATGATTTAGCCTAGAAATACGGGATCATTTGCCTCAACCATTTAATGGCTGACATAAGAATTTTGATAAACAAAACTAATAACACAAAACTTAATATTAGCGTCAACGATTGGAACGCTGTTGTTAAATTGCCAAAAAAATTGGCATAACTCAATACAATCGATATTGACGCTATGGCTCCGTTAGCCGTCGCCGTTGCGTCTTCAGTTGTTGCCGCCGCATCAACCGGGTCAAAGAAACCATCCCAATAATCAACCAACAAGTCATAAAACAAGCCGGTGCAACTGAAAAACTCAGGGTCTTGGGCCGCATGTACGGTGGTTGGACATAGCAAAACCATCAGAATCGCCAATAGTAGCCATGTTAATAATCGTTTATAGGTGCTATGAGGTCTAATCATCAATATAAATCGCTTAGAGAGCGTTTGAGACGGTCAAATTTTTTACAGATAGCCGTTTGATTGTAAAAACGCTATAACGTATACCGATACGATCAAATAACCAACAACTACGATAGATGCTAATATCATTCTGAATATAAATCGCCAATATAATATTTTGTATAATTCGTCTCTTCTATAATCTTCCATTTTATCTTTTATCTTTTATTAACGGTTGTGGACTGGACAGGGTATCACCTAATGGGCGATCAATGGGATTAGGGAGTGACCCGATCCGGGAATCGAACCCCGCTTGCCATGTCACATAGTTTTACAAGCACCGCTTTGATTTTTACCTCTCCGAATGACCCGGAGGGGACTTTTTTTTATTTACGTGTTCATACTAGAGAATTGCCCCAACGCCCACCTAACCGCAAAAAACCATAATAAGCCGGTCAGCAAGGTGGCGAGTGTATCAATTCCGGTATTATCATATAAGAAGTCAAACGAGTCTTTATACTCAGTCGGCATGTTCAGTTGTGCCCCGGTTGGCGGATTTAGGAATAAAGCAGCCAATCCGATTATGACCGTAGATGAGAAGTCCCATGCCCATAAAAAAGGCCACAAAAGAGCGTTGATACCGTCCCACATATAGGCAAGAAATGCTAATAAGTCATAAAGCGGTGTAATAAAGTAGCCTAACCAGTCCAAAAGATACATGGCTACGTCGAACACCCACACAAAGAAGCCTAAAACAACGACCAACAAGACGGCCATCAGATAGCCAGCTAGATAGAAACCGTTAACAACGAGGTATAACAGCGGTTTGACGATCCAATTGATTAAACCGGCAAATAGCCATGCGACTACGTAAGTGATCAGGTACATAGCATTGACCGCTAGGAAGATGATCGGGTACAACAGCCAATTGATCAAACCGGCGAAAATCCATGCGACTACGTAAGTGATCAGGTAGATAGCATTGACCGCTAGGAAGATGATCGGGTACAACAGCCAATTGATCAAACCGGCAAACAGCCACGCTACCACATAAGCGATCAGATAAAAGCCGTTGAGAGCCAAGAAAACGATCAGCTTTACCGGGTAATTGATGAGCAAAGCCACTATGTAATGCAGTGTGTAGAAGATGACCGCGGCGATCACCTTGATGATGTACCAGAGAGCGAAGAGAATCCAGCCTATTTTGTCATATAGGAAGGCGATCAAATAGCTGAGAAGATACAGAATTACCATGACGATGGATTTAACGATCCAAACGAGGGCGTTGATTACATAACCGCCATAGTAGCTCACCATCTCTATCAAATAGCCAAGGTAATAGGCGAATGTATTAACTACCCATTCAAACGTTGAGCCACCTTGACCGCTCGGTGGTTCACTCCAAACAGGTTCATCCAATGCCGGAAAGCCGGGCCATGCTGGAAAACTGGCCGAGGCTAGACTAGTCCAGACCGGATTAGTCCAAACCGGGTAGGTCATCCAATCGCCATTCCATGCCATCGGCCATGACAATACCGGGTAATCAATAAAATTGCTGGAAGCCCAGGTCATAGGCCATGTAAAAGTCGGGTAATCAATAAAATTGCTGGAAGCCCAGGTCATAGGCCATGTAAAAGTCGGGTAATCTATCAAATTACCAGCCCACGCCATAGGTAATGAAAAAGTCGGATAGCTCAAACTATTCGAGCTTGACCAAACCGGTTTCACATTCCAACAGACTCCGCCCGGCGTTGCGACCACAACCGGCCTTGGTTGACCTATAACAGGCGTGCCTATCTCAACCGTAACGTTACCTGAAGGCGTTCCTAAATCCGAGTCTCCTAAATCAACCGTAACGTTACCTGAAGGCGTTCCTAAATCCGAGTCTCCTAAATCAACCGTAACATCACCTGAAGGTGTACCAAGGTCAACCCCTTCAGGCGTTAGCTCGACGGATTGGGGCGTTATCCCCGGCCCATCAATCGATCCGGGAGTCGCTAATCCCCCTTGCCCCTCGCTTCCCGGTGTTCCCATGCCTCCCGAATCCGGTCTATTTCCCGGCCCTGTTCCGCTTCCGGGAACACCTCCCGATTCAGCTTCAGCGGTTCCTGCGCTTGAAGTTGCGGCGGCGGCTGTACCAGTAACATTATCGCCCGCTTGGGCCGTGGCATTTTGGCTGGCTCCCGTTGCCGCCGCATCAGGGCCGCTATCCCCCCCATCGCCACCGACTCCGACTCCGGCTTGGGCGGTGGCGTTTGCGTCGTTGGCGTTGGCCGTCGCGGTGGCTCCGTTGCTGTTGCTTTGGGCCGTCGCTGTTGCTCCGTTGGCGTTACTTTGGGAGGTTGCCGTTGCTCCGTTGGCGTTTGCCGTCGCCGTTGCTCCGTTGCCGCTACTTTGAGCCGTTGCGGTTGCGTTATTATCGTTACTTTGAGCTGTTGCGGTGGCATTGCCTTCGCCGGTCTCGGCGGTTGCCGTTGCTTCGTCTGCGTTGGCGGTTGCCGTTGCGGTAGCGTTGCCGTCATTATGTTCAGCCGTGGCCGTCGAGTTTTCAGCCTCGGTGGTTGCCGTTGAATTATTTCCGCCCTCTCCCTCCCCCATCTGAGCGGTGGCTGTTTCTGTCTGTTGCGCTCCAGCAGTAGCTGTTTCCTGCGTCGAATTCGGTGTAAGCGTCGGCGTTGATGTTCCCATTGGTGTGCAGGTTGGTGGTATGACCGGGGGCGGGGCTGGTGTGGTGCAAATTTCAGCGTGGTGAACAATGAGTTTTGTAACAATCGCCCATCTATAGCCCTGCCAACTATTACAAGTCACCCCTACGGTATGGAATGTGGTTCCATCAGGATAACCGCTAATTGGAGCAGAAGGTGAGCAAGCAGAATCCTCAGAGGTCTGAACCTCAATATATGTTCCTGCTTGTTTCGTAAACGCTGAAACAGACAACCATAGATTGTTACCCGATCCGTTTCTCATCCATTCTGATCCCGTCCAAATGGTAGAATCAGACTGTACAGCGCAGCTTGTTGGGGCTGGTGGTTGAGCCGTCGAAACAACTGAACAGGCTTTGGTTGACGTTGGGCCGGGAAGGGTTGGGGTAGTAGTTGGTTGCCGTCCAGAAGTAACGACTAATTCACCCTCCTCAATTTCCCATCGACATGCATGTGCCGGATCTATAGTCGCAAACAATGTAATACTTTTAAATTGAACAGGATAGGTATGTATGGCTTCCCATTGCCATTCAACAAACACTTGCTCCCCCGGAGGAACTGCTATGGCATAGTCTACTATTGTTTGACCCAAATCCGCACCCGTCTCAACATTAAAACGACTAATTATTGCCTGAAATTTAAATTCGGCGGCACAACGAGAGCCAACCCAAGCAGAAACATGATAAACAGAAGCGGGGCCATGATGACTCGCAAGTGATCGTAGTTGAGTCACATTTCCGCTAAACAAAACTACATCTTGAGCCTGTGCGCTACTACTGAGTAGCGTCAGAAGTAGCAACAGCCCACATAGCTTGAACAGTAGCCCGCGTTTCATCGTTATCAACTTCCCTTATAGTTACTGTAACTTCAGACCAATTGAGCGTCGGTACACCTTTTGGATCCCTGCATTTATCCCCAGGTTTACATCCCATAGTCATAGAAATTCCACTTTCATCCACCCACTCTATCGCCCCATTATCGAATTTTGTGATTTTAGTTGGTATTGGAGCAATAGGCTGTGTGGGCTGGTCTTGTATATGAGTTTGTGTTGTGGTATTATTATCCGTGGTGTTATTCTGTGTATTTGGTTGATTCTCTGCTTGAAAAAATAGCAAGGAAACGATCAGTAATATCACCACTAATAGAGAAACGTTGATTAATGTCAATCCCATTTGAAACTTACTTATTTTCATCAAAAATCACCTTGTTCGACTCTCTTTTGGCCCATCTATTTCCAGACGAACCAACCCATTTAAACGAATTGTGCAACTCAACATACTTAATAACATCGCCTGACACATGAACCCCGCGACCATCAACAATTAATTGCGCCAGATATAATTGTTGATGAGCCTCAACCACGTTATACAGCACGCCGACAGATTTCGCCACTTTTAAGCCTAGTAAAATGTCATTGTCGATATTACTTATATCTTCAAACTTGATTGGTTCCACTTCATAAAGAAAATCAATAAAAATTTTTTCCATCTTATCCGCTAAAATGTAGTGTCCTTGTCCTCCTTTTTTCTTCTCAACCGATTTGTAATACCGACGCTTTTCACCATTACTAGATGTTCCTTGATGACCAATCATGCGACATCCAGCATCATCAGAGTATAACAGCCGAGATAATGGATAGTGCATTTTCTCTCTAGGATTTTTATTTTTTGTGCGACCAGCGATCACATATTGAACACGATCAAATATGTCGGCATCAATCAACGCTTGATGATTTCCCATTACTTCTAATTCTCCCCACTTAAGAATACCTAGATAAAATCTATTGTGGAAAATATACCCCCAACGACCAAGTTTTAATTTCGTACCCTTTTTACTCTTGAACCCTTGTTCATAAGCATGCTCGGCCCAAGAATTGAGAGTATAGCCACCCGTGGCAAAATCGGTAAAAGCCACTTTAACAAATGGGGCATTGTCGGGATCGAGTACACAGTCACCATCAATTTTTTTGTAGCCAATTGGAGGTATACCCGGCCATTTTCCTTGTCTCAACATTTCGGCCTGACCACGCCTAACATTGATCCGTAAATTTTCGCTATAAAATTGATTTAAATCAGTCAGTAGACCCTTTAACAATCGGCCCGAAGGCGAATCTTGTATTTTTTCGGTTGCGCTGACCAACGTAACGCCCTGCTCGTTCAATTTTGCCTCATAGAGAATGTGAAATTCTCTGTGACGTGAAAATCTAGCGAAATCGTAAACTACCGCGATATCAAATAATTCAAGCTCTGCATCTCGAAGCATAGCATGAAGAGCATGCCTATCAATCGCCGAATTTTTAAATGCAGAAACAGCGTCCTTTTCCGCATACTCCCGGAAGAATTGCCAGCCCTGCGACTGGATGAAATCCCGGCATTCATGGATTTGGGCCGGGATAGATAAATCTTTCCTCTGTTTTTCTGAGGAAACACGCGCATATATGGCCGCTCTAAACATTACGTTACATTTGACGGAACAGCGGCCACCAATGCGAAAATCACGCCAGCGAATAAAACGATCGCACCCAACGGCCCTAACAGGGGCTGGCCGAGACCTACGAAAAGATCCATGGCCCCTTCCGCCATTGGACTTGTATCAATAGTTGGAACTGTTCCCCACATGTTAATTCTCCTTAATCCATTTTATATAACCGAGTATGGCGGATGTGCCAAGCAAAAGACCCATCATAACGGTTATTAAATTTGCAATAGGCGACGAAGATACAATATCTGTCGCAAATGATAAATCTGTTGATGATGTTGGTATAGTACCAAACATAAAAATTACCTCCTTGAGCTGATGGTCAGCAAGCCAACCCAACCACCAGCCCAACTAAACAACGCTGTTTATCGACGGCCTACGCCACGCTTGACCATTGTGACCACGAAAGAAGCAGCGGCGAACAGAAGAGTGACAGCGACACCAATCATAACCGGTGCAGCCACTACACCCGTGAGTGAATTGAAAACGCCAATCATACCTTCCCAAGGGAAGTCCCACACAAAAGTATTTGCTGAGGGCATACTATATTTTACCTCCTTATAAATTTAAGTTGCTTTAAACTGGACAATATTATTTTATTTGACTCGCTTACAATGAATCGAATGAGTAAGAAAGCCACTAACACGGCAAATGCAAAAATAGTTACCGATGTTAACGATGTGAAATTGCTCCAAACTATATTTAAATCTATCGTTTCCATAGTGCTTTAATCCGGAACAAGTAAAATATCATAATAGCTATCGCCATGTTAAAAATGATAGCCAATGATATTTCTATAAAAAACTTGAATGCTATAATAAACGCCTCTTGAAGGTTTTGCGCTTCCATTGTTCCTACCTGATCGTATCGAGTACAACACCTATTATATCAATGAAGATAAGTAGCAGGACAATGACAAAATAAACAAACATGACGGCGGTTATCAGACTTAAAAAGCTCTCTGTCATGACCTTAACCGCCTTACTCCCTCGGCCATCCACGCGCCGGGAAGTCGTAAAACCCGCAACATTGGGCGATATTTACTAAATCCACTAGGGCCACCACTACGATTGTTAACGTATTTTTCCGGTGGAGGTTGTCGCTCTGGTGGTGGTTGTCGCTCTGGTGTAGATGATCGGGTCGGTGGTCGAGAAAGATTAACGGACGTTCCCGGTGTGACATCGGCATCGATTCCGTACATTCGGTTATAATAGCCACGTCCACGATACCGGTTAACGTCACGGTTGACGAATCGATTAAACATTCTGGACTGCATAGGGAGAGGGGCCGGGGCCGAATCGGCAACCATGCCTTGATCACCAACGGGGTCGGCATCACCACCTACGCCGCCCACGCCGTCGCCGTCGCCAGAGAAGCGAAAAAAAAACCGCTCTAGTATTTGGGCAATGGAATCCGTCAAGCCAAAAAACAGTAAGAAACTAATCACGAGGGAAAGAAACGGGAAGATTATCCCCCAAAACGTCCAAAAAGTTTCTAGAAAAATGGGGTCTGTGAATGTAAAACCGTCAAATTCCGCTCCTGTTGGCATCGCTTATCTTCTCCAAAAAACCATTACTGTCGGAAAGGCCAAAAGCATCAATAAAACTACAAACGAGCCTATAGCACCGGTAAAAATAGATCCGTAGGTTGCTTCACGCCTAATGGTGAACGTATCGCCGGAGGAAAGAGTATAATCAATTGATTCTGATTCTGACCCGGAAGAACTAGGCGTGGGCCCGGAAGAACTAGGTGTTCTAAGTACGGCAATAACTGTTGATTGTTTAGCGATAACCGTTTGTAAACAAGCAACTTCTGTAGTACATAATTCAAGCTCAAACGCTCCGCTATCACACGTACCCATCTGAGGACGTGATACCCCTCGCTGATCCTCGGAAAGACAGCTTGACCCGGCATTAAAAGCCGGGCTATCATCTGCAATTGCCGCTGTCCATGTTAATCCTCCGTTGTCTTGTATCGGCCCCAAAAGTGGGCTGGCCTGAATATCAGGGGAACATGACGCACTGCTAGAAACCACCCCGCCAAGGCTGGTTATAGACCCTGCACACCCACCAAGAATTGAATTTTTAACTTGAGCATTGCCGCCATACTCCGCGGTAAAACGATTAGAAAAAGTGGAGTTATTGGCTATTATGGTGGCTCTCCAAGAAGTAAACCGAAAAATAGTAGAATTATTAATTTCGACGGTAGCACCATCTGCAATATCACTACCCGCTTCGAATCGGCTATCAGTCTTTATAGCTGTATATCTGTCTATATGTGCATTTGTGCTATTAGAACCATTTAGCGCAGTAAGATTCAGAATTAACAAAACGTCTATGTTTGTTAAATCCTGCAAATAAAAATCATCTGTACCTGCGTATAATTTCATGTCAAGAGTACCGCTACCAGATAACACCGCTCCATTACCATGTAACCTAAATGATTTGCTATACGCGTTATGAGTTGTAATGGTTATCTCTGATGTTAAAACATCAATACAGCCGTTTGTCGTTGCTACATTATTCAATGCTTCAGAGAACGATCCAGCACCCGAACTGGCCGAACTTGTGACTGTTATTATATCCATAGAGCCCGGACATG
>Ga0233415_10000955_pt1 | contig 12969 bp, 29 predicted proteins | sample Na_anoxic_12_MG_FD_188631 | JGI IMG/M metagenome (GOLD analysis project Ga0233415, IMG submission 188631) | Seawater microbial communities from Saanich Inlet, British Columbia, Canada - Na_anoxic_12_MG | ecosystem: Environmental > Aquatic > Marine > Inlet | place: Canada: British Columbia... | reverse complement strand
GCCCGAGGTTTAATGTGGTCAGCAATAATAATTCCGAATTTTGTTTTGATTTACCTATTAAGCATTGGAAAAACTTTAGTCATAAGTTTAAAATTAAAAAACAAAAAAATAAAACAAATTCTATAACGATAGATATCAATACAAAATTATACAACGAAAAACTTAACCATTTTAAATTTTCATTTTCCAATGTAATCTTTTTAAATAATAGTTACGAGGTTTTTATAAAAATAATTGAAATATTATGTGGAGAATGTAGGATAGAATTAGAAAATGATATAGAACAAAGAAGCAAGTATGTCAATAAAATATCAAGTCTACGCGGTAATGAAGGAGAAATTTATTATAAATTCAATAAAACTTTTGATTTTATGATGACGAAGGAGTCTTTTTTACTCTTTGAAAGACTTGTGGGTGGAGAAACGTGCATAAGTATTCACAGTAATCAAGAGTATAAGATGATTATATACTTTGATGACACTCTTCTATATTTAGTATTAAAGCTACTGAAGAATCACCCTTTTGCACATAGAATAGATTTGAATAAAATAAAATTTAACAACGAACCATTATATTACGATGCTTATAATTCTCTTTATGAGTATATCGACATGATAAGAGATTATGTTAATAAAAATCCTAGTTGTGATAGTAATGATATTAAATATTTAGATGATATGAGTACAAAATATACAGACTTAAAAGAATTATTTTCAAGATTTTACAAAATAAAGGAGGAAGAATATAGTGACAATTAGAAAAAAGACGATTTATTATGACGGGGAAACAGGTATAATCCAAAATGAGTATGACGTAGGCATTTCTGAACTAGTTGTCGGCTTTAAAGTTGGAAGTTCTAAATATGGAAAGTCTAGCAGATTTTCTAAAGTATTTCAAATGGAAGATCCTGAGTTTAAGACTCCTACTTATTATAAATATTTTTACAAATGCTTGCTTAGTTTGGAAATGATCACAAATAGATTAGTTGGCTTTACATATGAGGAAAACTTAAATAAACCACTAAATGAAAAAGATTTGACCAAGATATTTGGATATAGTGAAAAAACAACGTTGAGATTTATAGAAACATGTCAAGAAAAAGATATTATTGCTAGAATTGATAAAAATGGAGAGCTATACGGATATCTAATAAACCCCCTCTATGCTCTAAATGGAAATAAGATATCTCTAGAAACATTCAACAAGTTTAAAACAGACGCTCTTGTAAAGTCAATCAAGGAAAATAGAACAAAAGTAATATTAAATCAGAAATATTTAGGAGCTGGTATTTATTGTCTTTATAATAAAAATGAGAACATAATCTATATTGGGAAAAGCAAAGATTTGGACGGTAGATTATCAAATCATTTATCTTATCACTATGGTTGGCGAGACGAAGTTTACAGAATAGGCATTATAAACTTTGAAAATTTACAAGATATGGATTTATATGAAATCTACTTAATAGGAAAACATAAACCCAAATATAATAAAGACTGCAAAAGAAAATCTGAAATGAATTACTCTTTGCCTACTAAAAAAATAGATAAAATAATAGATATTAAGGAGGGGTGTATGTGAATAAATTAGACAATATAGGATATTATAACAAAGAGACAAGAGAGGAATTAACGGAAGAAATATTCCAAAGTGTAAAAAGAGAAGAGTATAAGAAAAAGTATGCACTATTATTTTCCAGATTAAAAAACAATCCATTAGAATTGACGATAGATGAGTTAGAAATCATAAGAAAACTACAAGGAATTAAACAACCTCATAAAGTTAATTTAAAATATGCGAAAGGATTTTATATGGTTAGTCAAAATGAAGAAATTATATATAAAAACTTTAACGAGTTGACTGTATACTTATTGCATATGTGTGGATATAGGATGAATAAAGACGGATTACTAAAATATAAAAATGGAAGGGCTATAAAATCATTTAGGGAACTTAGGGATTTTTATAATCTTTCTCCTTATAAATGGAGAATGATACAGAGGGATAACAATAAGTATAATTTAATAAAAGAGCAACCTCATGACAATGAAACATATTTAGTAGTTAATCCCCTATACACGTCTAGCCAATATGAAATAACCATGTATAAATTCATGGCTTTTCATAAAGAACTAAAGGAATATTTGAGTGCAATAGAATATCTATACTTATGCAAGAAATTTGATATAATACCTTAGTGTTAAATTTTTTAACAAAAAATAGAAAAAACGTTAAATTTTTTAACACACGAAAAATCGAAGCAGACATTGAGAATACTAGGGTTGAATGTATTTTTGAAAATTTTGCCTATATTAGTATTATTAGTAGCAATGTTCTAAGTAATATATTAATATTACTATCAAACTTTTACTTGACAAACTACTTAAAAAATGGTATACTTATTATATCAAACAAAAGGAGGAATAAATGGATGTAATTTTAGATATGAAGTCAGCGATAGATATATATAAACAGAGATTTAATACTTTGTATAATAAATATAACAAGCAAATAGAACAGAATGAGAAATGGATAGGTAAAGATAAATATCCTGAAGAATATTATATAAAAGAGGCGTATTCCAAGAAGTTCTTGATTTTTACCTACAAGAAATATAAATATATTTTAAAATCTCAATATATAAGTAGATATCATCTTAATCTGAGTTTTTCTGGTAATTTTTATAAAGCTCATCATATAATAAACAGACTAACTTTAGAAACTAGTATTTCTGACTATAAACAAGAAGCACTCATCTTACTAAATCAACTAAGAGATATATTATTGGAATTAAAGCTAGAGAAAAATGAAATCATCGAAATGACAAATGCTATACTAGAACCGAATTTTGGATATAAAATAAAGGAGTTGGAAAAATAATGAAAGAGATGATGGAATTTATACATAGCTTATTTGTTATTATACACATAATTTTATTATTAGTAAGCCTAGGGATATTTTCATCTTTGATGCCAGTAATATTTAATTTAACAATGGTTATCTATAATTTATGCATGATCTTTTATTATATAAAAAAGGAGGAATAAAATGAAGATAATAAAAGTCTGTAAATCAAAATATAATCATTTCTATCTTTGTGTGGATAAGATCCCAAAAATAAAATACGAGAGATCAGGAAATGATTATATTGGACAAGATAAGCACGGATTTTTTAGTGAACATTTGGAATATGAAAATTTCCCCGGAGCATTTGGAGGAAGAGAAATAGAGTTAAACATGAAGGATGGCTCTAAAGAAATAATAAAAGATTACTGGTATACTCAGGGTAGTTATGATGAACACGGAGAGTTTGTATCTATAGGTCTCGGCACAAAAGAAAGTCTGCAAGATTGCTATGTATATACATCTTATCAGATACAAAAAGATGAATTTATCAGCTTACTAAAAGAATATCTGAGCAAAGATAAACTTTATGATTATTGGGACATAGAAAAATGGCTTAAATTACAATATAGGTGGTATCCTGTAATGATTCACGGGAAAGAGATACCATTCATGATGAATAAGAATGGCGATGTTGTCGAAAAATATAATAAAACACCTGAATACTGTATGAGAAATATATGCAGATGTAAAAAGAAGCCGGAGAAATACTATCTTAAAACATTTAGATACTTTAAAATACAATATAAAGAGAATAAAAAGTTAATTAAATTAGAAGATAAGTATAGTAATGTATGTAAAGAAACTCTGCCTAGCAAATATTATAAAAAATTGTCAGAAAAATTCAAAAATGACATCTGGTAAGGAGGAAGTAAATGAAAATAATAATTAGTAAAAAACAAACAGCATTAAGTATTCTTAGATCAGAAGGTATAGATACCTCGATATTACGAGAATTGCAAAATAATGTATTATCTAAAACCACTGAGATCAACGTTGATCTTATGGAGTCAGTGATGGCCTTCTTCAGAGAAAAAGAAATGACAGTCAGTGTCGGCTATCTAGAAAGAATGCCTTCGGGATCTGGATTCCCTCACTTAACTAGGTACAAACTAGGAGATAAGGTTAGGTGTAAGCTAGAAGATGAGGAATTGTTTGCGGGAGAAGTAATTGGGATAAGTTTAGGTACATTTAATCCTAATATAGACCTTAATTTAGTCATGGTTTCTTATAAGAACGGAATACACAAACCTACTACAGCAAATTGCACAGAACATCAGATAGCTTTCAACAAGGATATTAAATTTAAATGGGCTAGAACAGAAGAATTAGAGATAATCACGCCAACTGTACAAAATTAAATCGGTCTTTTTTATTTAACAATAAACACACATCACACACACCAAATACACAGAAAAACACACCAGAAACCACCAAAAAATTATCACGGGGCTTATATTTACATCGAAAGTCCCGTTACAATAAACACAATAGGGTCATATCATATATTCGAGCAATGTATCGAACCCCAATCTCCACGACCCCCTCAAAACACCCCGACAACAGAGAGCACAAAGGCTCTCTCGGCATTACAACGGTTACCAACTGTACGAAAATTAAAAGGAGGAAAGTATATTGGAAAAATTAGAAATAGAATATATCAACAACGAAGTTTTTCATAATGGAATTAAAATAGATACTAAATATGATGCCGATCTTGACAATAATACCTTAATTTTATCAAGTGGGACACTTATAGCATATAGTAAACAAGAAGATTTTATATTTATAAATACAAGTTTAGGATATTCCTATTTATTAAATCATAATATGGATAACACAGAATTGTATATAGATAAACAAAAGTGTTCTATTTGCAATGATAATACATCTAAAATATCACTCAATACGAATGATTATAGTTGGTATTCATCTTATGTTAATATATGTCCGGAATGCTTATTGAAATTATCAAAGATCTAAAATGATTATATTTTTAATAATAGCAATTGGACATGGAGTCCTGAGTATAACTTCGGCATTCTTAATATTAGCAGTTATGGAAAAATCTCTGGGATTGGTGCTATTATTTGCGACAATGACAATATATAATTTATGTATGATGTTTTATAATATGAATAAATTTAAGGAGGAGTTAGAAAATAATGACAGATAAAATAGAAGAATTAAATAGATTAATAAATTTATGTAAATCAGAAGAAATTAAATCGATGCTAATAAATGAAATATATAATTTAGGATTAAAAAATAAAGAGACAGTTAATAATAAAGATAATATAATTAATTATTATCTATTTGATACTGGAACTTGGCATGTTGTAAAACAACGTTGGAATTTACCATTTTCGTATTTTGAAAGTTGTATTAAAGCAATTAATTTAAAATTACACAAAGCCGGAATATATGATTTAATTTCTTCTGTTTCGAGTAATCCTATTCCGAAGTATTATGTCTGCGATAAAGGAAGCGATCTCATATATTATGAAGGTAAACTAATAAGGTTAAGTAAATTACCAGAAAGTCCTATTCCAGAAATTATATTAAAAACAGACTCGGGAAGAGAAATATATGTCGAATACAATAATTATACTAAGTACCCGTTTTGCCAAAAACACATAGATGATACAGTAAATCAAATAATAGATGAGAGTAAACAAAATCCCACCTCGACGATGAGATAAATGGCAGTAAAATCTATGTTTTATGGAGTCACCTCGGCGATGACGGGTTTATATATATGCGTCCGTCTCGGGATTCTGCCTCTGGAATATGACCTGTAGCATATATATAAGAGAAATAGCAAAAAATAAAATAAAAAAAGTCAATCAAAATATTTGACACTCAAAGTAAATATTATCAAATAGTTTGGTAATCAAAGTTTTTTTATTCTTAAAATCTACATCTTTATAATCTCAATAAAATCAATACTCTAATTATAGCAATTCAAGAAAATTAATCGTTTAATATTTAAATTAATTATAGTATTACTAATAAAATCGATGTATAGATCACTATATCAATTCTAAGACACTTTGAAGGTATAAGGTATGTAATTATATGACTAACGCTTTTAAAAGCTCTTAGAACGCAAGTATTATATATATAATAGAAAGGAATCGGATTGATTAGTAATTTAAAGTAATTAGTAGTAAATATGGGCTATTATATTTTGATAAAATGGCTACAACTCAATAAAATCAATAGTTTAAGGCTAGAAAATTAATTCTAGTCTTTTTTATATTTCGGTCTAATCGGCTGTAATCGGCTGAGAACGGGATTATAAAAGTTGTGTTATGTAAAAATAAAGAGTATAATAATCTTGTAGGGCGAAGGAGGCAACGCGACAATGTCGAGTTCTAAATAGTAATACTTTAAACTACACTATTAAAATTAAGTGGGAGTGGTCAAAATGAAAAAATTAAATAAAGACGGAACTATTGACAAAAGACAATTTTTAAAAGGTGGAGAGATAAAACAGTTTGGGAACGGAGAGTATTTTACAAAATTTGTAAATAATAAATATAACGGGGATATAAAAAACGGAAGTGTGAGACAATATAGGATGATGTGGCGTAAACTAAGTAATAGTTGTAACGACATTAGCAAACTAAATTTAAAACAATTTAATACTATTAAAAACAATCTTGACATTAATGATAAAAGCAAGAATAATTTTGAAAAAATGGTGTTTGGAATATTAAGAGAAAATCTTAATGTCATAACAGACAATAAGCTATTATGTAAGATACTTAGCATTAATGAAGTAGAATTTAATAAAATTAAAAATATGTAATAAAATCAACGTCTTGCAAGCGTTTTGAAAAAATAATTTCAACTAGGGGTTGTTTTTAGATTAATTTATGGAGTATAATAATTTTGTAGGGAACAAAAGCGACGAACACTAAAATAAATTTTAAGAGGAGATCAAAATGGAAGAAAGAATAAATAAATATTTAAGTAAGTTTTTAAAAAATTTAAGCTATGAAAAAGTTTTTTTCTGGCTAGAATTTGAACAGTTAGAATATACTATCACAAAAGAAGAAGTGCGTCAAAAAATTATTATAGAAGTATTAGTAAATGACTTATACACTATAATAATAAAAGATAATAAAGTTGATGATATTATATTTGAATAGTAAAATAGTGATTTTATCATAATTCAAAAGGAGAGTGATTTAGATGTTAAACGGAAAATATTTCGATATAGCTGAGGGATTGATGGATTTTGATCAAATTGAAACAATATTAGTTGAGGAGTTAGGATTATAATGGGGTATATAATAGATAATAGCTTTATAGAGCTATTTCTAGTGATAATGGTAGTAGTTAGTGGGTTTGGCGTTATAAAAGCGAATGTGGGCGTTAATTAGGAGGTTAAAATGATATTAATAAAAATGGTTTGGATTATAATTAATGAAATTGGCGTGTTTGAAGACATAAAAGACTTTTTTATAAATTTAAAAGAAGAATTATCACAACTTAAAAGAGAGATTAAAACAATAATTAACAACGCTAAAAAAGAATATAAAGTAAAAAAAGACATTAAAAATAAAGCTGTATAAAATCGGTATTTTATAATAAAAGGAGAAGTGGTGATGAATAAAAAACAATTAGAAGCAAATGAAAAATATCTAAAAAATAAATTAAGAATATCAGAAGCGAGTTCAGTAAGTCGTTTACATGATGCTCATAGAGATTTAAAAAACTGTTCAGAAGAAAAGTATACAAGTAGCTCATTAACTATAACTGTAAAAAACATAAATAAAGATAATACTACAGTCATAGAAGAATTTGTAATAAACGACGGTTTTAGTAAGGAATTAATAGAAGCTTTAAAAAAAGATATAAAAAAAAGTTATGATTTAAAAATGACTTTCAACACTATAGTATAATTTTACCGTAACTTTAAAAATAAAAGGAGTGAATGTAAAATGATAGAAAATCTAATTAAAAATAACGCAATTATGCTAGACTGTAATAATAAAAAATTATTTATAAATGACAAAATTGCTATAAAAGCTATAAAAACAGATGTGTTTACAAAAAAGCCGTACTTTATGATTAATGGAGTTTTAAAATATAAGTATAGTTCTATTGGACACTTAGGGGCTGGGTTTGGAATATTACAAGAAAATGGTAAATTTACTTATCTATCAGGAATTTGTCAATGCTATATTGAAAAGTTGTAGTAAAATAATAACTTAAAAATAAAAAATAGGAGTGATTTAGATATGAAAGGATATGAAAAATTTGAGGTTATAATCGAGGAATTAGGAATGGAAAAGGCGCTTGATGAGTTATTAAAGGCATTAAACGAAAATGAATTGCAAGAAAATGCAAACTACATTGCAAATAATTGGGATATAGATTTTGAAAGTGAGATTGAATAATATAAATAAAGAAAATTTAGAATTAAAGATTAAGTAAAAAATAATAAAAACGGAGGTTTTAAGATGAATATAAAAGAAAAATTAATAAAAGCAGGAGTTGAAATTGGTTCGCATGAAAGTGATTTGTACTGCATAGTAAACAAAAAAAGTACTAAAATTATAAATCAATATAAGTTTAAATGCAATGTTACAATTTTCGTCAATCAAATTACGGATAAATTGTGGTATGATATTCCATTCGCGAACTAAGTAAAATAATAATTTTATAAGGAGGTATAAAAATGACTTTTGAGCTATGTAAGGGATCAAGTCAATATTTAATTGACGTAACAAGTGCGAAACATTGGCGAACGGCAAGAACACATTTTAAAAAAGAAGGATATGAAGGAAAATTTTTATTAATAGAGAAAACAAAAACCAGCTTTTTTGTCTACAATATTAAACTTTAAAAAATAGGAGGTATAAAAATGATTAAAAGCATAAATACGGAAATGGAATATTACTATATAACGATTTGGGCGGTAAAAAGTAGTAGAAAAAACAGTGCCTCATATACAAAAACTTTCGGTTGTTTTTCACAAGAAAAAAATATAAAAAGTGAAATTGGAACATCTGACTTAAGAGAACTTGAAGAGTTTTTAAACTTAAATATATTTGAAAAAGATTTATACAGAATAACGGCGTCAATTGGTGGTATTGTACATAATTGGAACACTGGTATCTATAACGGTGAAAAATGTATTGAGAAATTTAATATACTAAGAGAACTTATAAACTTAAAAGCAAAAAATGACGTGATATCATGATATTACTAAAATGCGTGTTTGTACTATTTGCATTGATATTTGACGCGTTTAAACCATATTAAAAAAATTAGGAGATAATATCATGATATTGACTTTTGAAAGTGTAAAAAATTTAAGTTATAATTTTGGTTATGATTTAAATAAAGATCAAATAATCGAGTTAATAGAACTATTAGAGAATGAAGAAATAACAGAACAAAATTTAAATATAATAATAGAGGAGAGTGGACTGAATGCAAGAAATTAAATTATTAAATAGAATAGAAAACTTAAACGAAATTTTATTTTTAGAGCAAAAAAAAGAGAATAAAAGCGAAAAAGTGATTAAAGCAATTCAATTAAAGATATCTAATTTAGAATACGAGTTGTATTCTTTAAATAACTAAAAAAAATGGAGGTTATAAGATGAATTTAAAATTAATAAAGCATAACTTAAAACACAATTTTTTAACAGTAGAAAAATTAAAAAGTGTGGATTACATTCAAGCACAAAAAAGTATCATAGATAAAATAAATGATTTAAACGAATTAAACAAGTTAACTAATAATTTTAATACTGATTTAATTATTGAAAGTATGAATTCATTCATAGAAATTGAAAAAATAAAAAAATATGTATCAAAACTTTAAAAATGGAGATGATAAAAATGAAAAAGATATTTATAGTAGAAGAAAGAGACATTGATTTTAATGATGAGATAATAAATACAGATCTTGAGTTTCACATATTAGAAGAGTATAATGAAAAAGCTGAAATTATAATAGAAAAAAATAATGTTAAACAAAACTGTTATAGTTATATAACACACACAAGAGTTTATAAATATAACTTAGATGAGATAGAAATTATTGAAAAACATTTTGATATAACTATAACTAATTTTCACTACAAACAGAACTAAAATATAAAAAAATGGAGGTAATAGAGTGTATATAAAAGTTGATTATTCTAAAAGTTGTAATATTCAAACAGATATTTTTAAACTTAAAAATACGAATAAAAACTTTAAAGATACAGAACAAAGTATAAAAAATAAATTAGGTTTAGATAAAAATAAAGATATAACTATTAGAATTTATGAAATTGAAGAAATTTAATTAAAATTAGAGAGACCTTTGAGTCTCTTTTTTATACTTATTAAAAATAAAAGGAGTGGTAAAAAATGAAAGTATTTATATTTGAGGCTACAAATTCAGGAACAAAAGAGTTGGTAGGTAAAATTGTAGAAATTAATAAAAAAGGGAATGAGTGGTATTATGAAGATGAATGGTATATAAAAAATGATACTTTTATAAAGCCTAAATTAGTAGAAGATATAAAAAATAATTATATCAATTTTAAAAACAGAAAAGAAGTAGCTGACTATTATAATTTACCGCTTAGAGCGATTATAATTATTTCACAAACTTACAACTTAAAAAGACCGAAGAAAGTAAAAGAAAAGAAAGTTAAACCAATAAAAAAAGCAAAGCCGGTAAAAGTTAAAAAACCGAGTAAATTTGAACTATTAGATAAAGATATTTTTAAGTGTGACTATTCAAAATTATCTAACAAAGAGTTAATTAAAAAATATAATGTATCTGAAACTACAATTTGGTTATGGGCTAAAAAGATAGGAGTTAAAAGACCTGAATCTTATTATTTAAACATTAATGTAAAGAACACAAAAAAAACAATATGGACAAAAGAAATGGATAATATAATAAAAGAATATCTAAAAGGGAATATTAAAAAATGGGAATTATCAAGCTTGTTGAAAGTAGGTTTTAGTGCTGTAAAAAGCAGGATTGCCGAAAAGGGATATAAAAAACCAATCAAGAATAGTAAGATTAAAGTTAAGCTTACAAAAAAGCATGATACTTTAATTAAAAATTTAGAATTATTAAAATTAGGTTATTTAAGATGTACAAAATGCAAGAAAGTAAAAAAAGTCGGATATTTTCATAAAGACAATACTAAAACAGGATATCACGCTAACTGTAAAGATTGTAAGAAAATAAAAGCTTGGGGAAGTAGTAGTACAACGCCCGATCAATTACAATTTATGAAAGATTATTTTGAACATAGATGTGCCTATTGTGGAGCAGATATAACACCAGAAAATTATACTTTAGACCATGTTATTGCAAGAAGTAAAGGAGGGAATAGTGAAATAAATAATATAGTACTAGCTTGTTTTGATTGTAATACTAAGAAATATACAACTGATTTGTGTGATTTGTATAAATACGATAGAATAGCAAAAGAAAGGTATGACAAGATTGTATATTATACGAAAATTAAATTTTAAAAGTGGTTAAACTGAGAAAAATAATTGTGGTGATAAGTATTCTATTTAAAGGAAATCATCCCATTTCTGAACACACAGAGGAAAGCCTTATTACCACATTGATAATATCACATTAATAATAACAACCTTCTTTCTATTGTTATATATACATTTAATATATGATAGTCGTGTAATAAAACATAATCTCATAACGCTAATGTTATTAGTACTTACAGATGATATCACGCTCACAAGGTTCTATAAGCACATAAGGTATAAACACACGTTAACTTTTAAAGTCGCTTAGAGAGAGCGTGAGAGGGTTAGATTAGTTTTACTTAACGAGATTGAGTGATATTAAGTTGATTATTTGAATGGAGATTGTACGGTTAAGTTTGGGTAAAGGGTTAGTAGTTGTTGTTACAATAGGGGGAAAAGAAAAAGACCCGTGGGGGTCTTATTAGATTATGCTTTTTATAACTATGAAACTATACATGTTTAATTTTAAACTATCTATAAATTTACACTGTTCCTCTATACTTTTAGTATCTGTGTACATATTTCCGTCCGAGTAGTTTTTAATAAATTTCGACCTCTCTCCTTTTCTCTCTCTTAGTTCAATTATCAGATGCTTATCTGACAACACTTTTATTAAATCTTTAGCATCATTCTTGTAATTGCATTTCCAAAATATCTTATTTTCTTTCATATCTGAATCACTCCTTTTATATTTTATTTACATTTCTTCGATTTCTGACAGCATCGCATTAGTTTGATTTACATTTATCTTTTCTAAGCTATTTTTTGCGCTACTTACTGCAAGTGCTGTAAAACTATACATTAGTAATATTATTGTTATTATAATTACTTGTTTCATTCTTATCCTCTCCTTATATATTATAATCCTCTAATATGTCAACCGCACCGTCGATTTCTTTTCTATATTTATATCTTACTCCATAAAAAAGCATAACACAACTTTTATTTTATTTATTTTCAATTTAATTACAAAATCAATTCTAACGCCTATAATTTCAATTGTAAGACGTTTAGATGTTCTAATCATATTATTAATCGAAAATTATTTTAAAGTTCATTACAGTTGATATTTAACATATATCAAATATATTATAAACTAAAATAACATATATAATTTAAAGTTGTCTTACTGTCTTATATGAAGTATAATAAAAGTATAGAGATAGAGACGTGTGATGTGTATATTAACATATTGGCATGTTATAATATAAGGTGGTGGGAATGATGAAAATTACAGAATGGAATCCGCTTCAAATGGAATTATTCGAAGCATATGGAATTGATAAAAATATAAATCTATTAGTAAGAATAGCAAAAGACATACATTATTTAAGAGATTTAGAGTTATACAATGATGATACAGACTTGCTAAAGAAAATTATAGAACAGTCTATAATTAATCATAGTGTAGAAATAATTAACAATTATAAAGATATATCAAAACTCGAAATGATATACTTAGAAATTGCAAAGAAATCAGCCGGAAGACTAACAATAGATAATTTAACAAATCATTTGTCATACAAATTAGACCTATAT
>Ga0233415_10000954_pt1 | contig 12975 bp, 10 predicted proteins | sample Na_anoxic_12_MG_FD_188631 | JGI IMG/M metagenome (GOLD analysis project Ga0233415, IMG submission 188631) | Seawater microbial communities from Saanich Inlet, British Columbia, Canada - Na_anoxic_12_MG | ecosystem: Environmental > Aquatic > Marine > Inlet | place: Canada: British Columbia... | reverse complement strand
TCTTCTTGGTATTCGTCATCGTCATCACCGAAAGGCATTTCGTCGCCACCTTCAGGATCGTCCATGTCGCCTAGGCCATCTTCGTCGCCCATGCCCATGTCGCCCATGCCGTCCATGCCGTCCATGTCGTCCATGCCGTCCATGCCCATGTCACCTTCTTCGCCGCCGAGCATTTGCTCGAAATCAGAACGTAGTGCGTCAATAGCATCTTCTAGATCAACAATTTGACCTTCTAGTTCTTCTGGTGCTGCTTCCATGTCGCCATCGAAATCCATGTCACCATCAGGTGCGCCAGCGTCAAAATCCATGTCGCTTACATCACCTTTAAAGTCGTCGCCCATGTCGCCACCGACAGCTTCTTCGTCGTCAGTGTCGCCAAATGCCATGCCGTCTTCTTCGTCATCGCCATCAGCTTCTAGCCGTGTGTCCATGCCTTCGTCTTCTTGTCCGAACGTGTTGTTCATTTCGACAAAATCTTCTTCATCAATCATTGACTCGTAGATATCGCGAGACTTCTCGATAACAACTTCGTGGAAAAGCTCACGTGCTTTGTCCTCTTGGTCACTAACGATGTACTCGATTAGTTTTTCAAATTTGTTCATTAAAATGCTCCTTAATAGCTCTATACTTGATACTATTTAAGGATAAACAAGAAAAAGATCCCTAAACGGGCATTTTTTCGCAGAAATGGGTGAGATTCTGAGGATTATGCTTTGATTTCCTCAAATCTAATTGATATGTCTTCTTGTACTGTATTTAGAAGAACAGCGCATTCATAAAATGCGCTGTTTATTTCTTAGAATGCTGGCTCTTCTTCTCCAGATGAGCCGTATTGGTTCTTCAATGTCTTCAGTTTCTGCTCACGCTCATACTTCCGAGCATCATGCATCAATCGCAACTTATTGATATGACCTAATGATAAACGTGTTTTACGTACATCACTCATCTTAAGAGGCGTTTGATCAGACTCTTCATCACGCATATCCCCCTCTGGGTTATCTACGTTAGCGTCGGGGTTACGGTTATCAAACAATTCTAGTAAAAACATATCGGTTCCTTCATGAATATTTATACATCTAGGTCTAAATCGTCGGCCATGTCAGACACTTCCGCATCTTCTTCATCCGTCAATTCAGGATCATCAAACTCATCACCACTCATATCGAGGTTGTCAAGATCGCCGGAAATGTCTCCAGTTGTAATGCCCGCTGCCCGCATTGAGTTATCTTCTGCTGCCAGAATTTCATCAATGCCCTGTTCTTCGGCCCATAGCTTATCATTATCAGCCATTTCTTCCTCAGACATACCAAGATATCTCTTTAGAGCGAAACGTTTACTGATGTATGGGATTTCTGACATACTAGCGAACACTGAGATACGTGCTGTGTCAAGTTCTGTTTGACGATATGAAGCAAAGTTCTGTGGTTGGTTGAATCGTAGTTCGAACATACTCTCATCGATTGTAATTCCACGCCATCCCATAAACATCTTGAACTCTTCATCAAGTTTGGAAACAATCAAGTTCTGCAATCTTGTGCAATACTGGTTGAACCGGTATTCTTGGATCAATGCTGTGCCCATACGACCATCATTGTATGTGTTCGTTGAATCATCTGGTCCAGTTGGTAGATATGAACTCGGAATTCTCAGGGTACGATACATCTTGTTTGTGAAGAATCTCAGATCATCGATCTGATCAAGGTTTTGTCCACCTTGTAGGGTATCGATACTGGAGCCACGTCCGTCCAATGTTTTAGGGAAGAAGTAGTCTTCATTGATTGACAATGGGTTATATGTTGCGTCCAATTGTGTTGAACCACCTGATTGTGTCGGGATACGACGCTGGTGGATTTCGTTTTTGATACGTTCCACGAATGCCATAGCCAAGTGAGAAGGCATGGAACCAACATCAATGTTGAATACGCGACGTTCTGGTGCACGTTGGATACGATAGATGATAATAGCATCTTCTAGAAGTTCTTTTTGTTTGTACACTTTGAACACTTGTTCAAGTATACTGTTACCGAATGGCCATGTGATGTCCATACCTTCGGTCAGACTTAGGTGAACAATGTGCTCTGCTTCGATTGCGGCATCGTTCTGTCCTTTTTGGAAGCGCCCGCCGCCCGCATTTGTGCCGGTTGGCATTTGATATCCACCACCACCTTGAACGCCACCACCGGCATTAGGACTTAATGTGTATTCGTCGCTGTATGCTGGGGTTGTTGCACTGAGGTTTTCGAAGTTAGGATCGATATCACGGATGATATAGAATTCTGGCTTCTTGCCTTCGCCTTCATTAACGATGACTTTGGTGACTTTTGTCATGTCAACCCAGTTCAATTTATAGTTCTCTGGATCACGGATAAAGAGTTGGTCGCCATATTGTAGAACATTACGGAACAGTTTGAAGATACGTTTGTCAAATTCATTCAGGTGCCACCAGTTACGGAGGTGTTCTTTGATGATTGTGATTTCTGTATCAGTGGGGGCTTCTTTGAAGTACAGGTCGAATGCGGTACCGTTCTCGATATTCAATTGGGTACTGAATTCGGACATGATGTCCAATGCGGAGTTGATTTCACCGTCCATGTTCATTTGTTCGTATTGTTGATATCTCTCGATACGGTTCGGGTGACCCCGATATATTTCCGGCAGTGGGCTTTGGAAGTTTTTATGCTTGTAATCCGGTGGTGTTCTATCGTTTCTACCACTGATCGCGCCATAAACACCATCAATTTCATTGCTCGTAGGTGCTGTCTTCCAGTACTTTTTCCATGACACGATTATACTCTCCTGCCTTGGCCCATGCCGACATAATACGGCTCACCACTCTCTGTGAAATAGGTATACACATAGTAACCTTTAAGATTTTTCCAACTCATTTGTTTCGTTCCTTAATGTGTTGTATTTACACTTAAACGAAGGTTCTTTTATCTTTCATGACCCTAGTTTGTTGCTTCGCACTGGTTGCCATACTGCCTATACCATCTACGAGGGCGGATGTGGCTGCAAGTTGCTTGCGCATCAGTTCTTTGATTTCATTCAATGTTGCCACGGAATCATTGCTGCCAGTTTTGCCGGATTTAGTAGTCTCAAGTAATGCCTCTTTGATGCCGGTCAATAATGATTCAGTATCCATTTGAACAGGAATTGATTTGCCATCAGGCAATGGTACAACAGCTTCCATACCGTGAAGGTTTGTTAATCTCCCAGTAGATGGGGCATTGCTGATTCCACCGAATCTGAACTGTGGTGCTTGATTTTTTAACTGATCTTCTAATTCTTTAATTTTTTGCTCTGTTCTCGTTTTTTGATCGCGGTACATTCTCGGATTACTATTGAATATTTTAAGCTTTCCTTGCTCTGCCGCTAACTGTTTGCGCATATCTGAAGTCTTCTTACGGTTATTTTCGTTAGCGACGATATCTTGTGCATTTTGTATAGACATACCGGACTTCGTTTTATCCGAAATTTCTTTGATCGCTAATAAATGATCTTTCGTACTAGGTATGCCTTTGATTGCTGATCCTAGATCATCAAACGCACGTTCGAACCAATTCATCTTTTTGTATTCGGACTGCAAGTCTTTCAGCGTAGTAATCAATTCATCTTTAGTCACGGTTTTTGATGTGGTTGCCTTTTCAGCAGCCGATTGGGTACCAGACGCCACCCCTGATCTGAAGATATTGTTGATCGTAGCTTCTAAACTGGAGAACATACCTCTGAAGAATTTCATAGTAGCATCGGTCACGTCAGTAACCACGTCACCCATTGCCTTCTTTGGGTTATCCAAGAATGATTGGACAGACACTACCATTTTCTTTAGGTTCTCGACAAAACCAGTTACACCAGCCGTTGTTAGCTCCACCATGGCCAAGGCGGCGGTGGCGGCAAACCCTGCAATTTCTGCAGCTTTAGGTAATAGATGTTCCACGGTTGCTCGTTGAACTTTCAACGCAGCTTCTAGCATCTTGTCCTTGGCCGTGTTAAGTTCTCTAGTGGCTGTATCATCCGTTGCTGCGGCCTTTCTAGCAGTAGACATTATTTCATCAACTGATTTAGACAGACGCTTTGTCATAGTAATTACTTCATCACGCATAGGTGTGTACATAGTGGTGGCTAATTGTATAAAATCATTATCGGAAGCTGCACCTAACTTTGCCCATTGTCGCTGGGCTTTTACGCCTGACTCAATACCAGCATAGTTGGCACGGACCAGACTTTCCAGTGATTTTTGGTAGTTTGCACCAGACTGGTTGCCTGAATTAGCTAGTGCCGCTGCCTTCTCAATGGCCTTTTCCAATGCAGGATTCATCATAGCGATCTTACCTATTTGGGTACTCATGATTCTTCCGTTTGTGAAATAATCATCTACAACTTTCTGCCACTCGGAACCATATGCTCTGAACTTAGTGGACATGGACTTGTAATTCTCGACCGAATTCATCTTACCTTGTTCTTGCAATTCATCCAATCTAGCTTGAACCGCGCCTTGTCTAGCTGCGTCACGATTCTTGGCTTTCATCGTTTTGATATCTTCGCCGGTAAGATTGCTCATTGTTTTCAAGTTCAGAATGTATTGCATTGAGTCATCGGCCAACGCTGCAGCAGTTTTCCTATTGATAGTATCCTCTAGTGCTCTACCTTCGAGATAGTCAGCAGTATATTCTGCAGCTTCCGCCATACCTATACCTAGATTACGAAGCGGCACCCCAAATTTAGAAACCATGATACCATTCACCATGCTAAGTTTTTTCACACCGTCAGTTAGTGTTCCGCCAAATATCACCAAACTTTCACTAGTGTTCCGAATGATTGTAGCAAAGTCACTCAGGGTCACTCTATTTTGGGTCATATCATTGAACATCTCGGTCATGCCACCAGAGAAGGCAGCGCCTGTGTGGGATACGTTATCGAATGCATTTGCTAACGATTCAAGTTGCCCTAATGCAAACCCCATTACGGCACTACCCAGTGTTGCCATAACACCAACTAATTTACCCATCCCACCAACAATTTGTGAAACAACAGGGATACCATCGGCCAAGCTTGAGATGAAATCTCCAATCCTCGTGGCCATATCAGTGAATAGATCGATCAATGGCGTTAATGATGTTAGATCATCGGTCAAATCCATCACGGATGACACTAATCCCCTACCAAAATCTGCTACTGCAGCACCTGCATTCACGACAGTGCTCTTGAACTTACCCATTGAATTAGAGGTTTGATCAACAGCATCGAACATATCTGCTAGTGTTTGCTCACCACCGTCAACCGTATTCATCATGTCTTCAACACTACCTGAAAGTCTATTGATCTGTGTGGTGGCGGCTTGTGTGGCTTGAGTTTCTCTCGCTCTCGCACTGCCGGGAGCAGGTCGTCCAGTAGTACCACCAAGAGCTTTAGTGATACGTTCCAATGTTTCTTCAGATGCAGCATTCTTCATCACCACCTCGACCTTACCGGTGCCGGGAATATCGACCATTGCTGTTACAGGTTTGGTAGCCATGTTTTAGAATCCTCAAAATATGCGTATATAAATACTGTATACGAGTATTTATCAAGGAGAAAACACAGTGTCGGACACTTTACCCAAATCAACCAAGGATATGTCGCCAGAAGAAATGGCCACATTCATGGCACATATTAATGGACCCCAAGCCGAGCCACAGGTAGCAGTACAACCACAGAACCCACTACAAGCATATTTCCGTCATCCAGAGTTGTATATGACACTACCGAGTGGTGGTAGATGGTATCGTCCGGGTGCATTGGACATGCCAGAGAATGGTGAGATTGAAGTATTTCCAATGACAGCAAAGGATGAAATCCTACTGAAGACGCCAGATACACTACTAAACGGTAAGGCAACCATGAATGTTATCAAGAGTTGTATCCCTAGCATCAAACAACCAGAGCATATCCCAGCAGTTGATATTGATACTGTATTGATATCCATCCGGATCGCCAGCTATGGTGAAGAAATGGATGTTGATTCGGAATGTCACCACTGTGGATACAGTAACACCCATGGAATAGACCTACGCAATATGATCGATGGTATCAGATGTCCTGATTATACCCAGCCATTAATAATGGAAGATGGATTGCAGGTGTTCTTTAAGCCGACCTCATATGGTGAGTCCAATTTAGCTAACATGGAGAAGTTCGAAGAAGAACGATTAATCGCAGCCATCACATCATCAGAAACCACTGAAGAAGATAAGATGATACAATTCAATAGATCATTCGAGATATTGACCGATCTAACATTGCGACTTACATTAGACTCTATCAGTCACATGACCACTCCCGATGGTGCTGAAGTAGTTGACAGGGGATTCATTCAATCATTCTTGGAGAACTGTGGAAGTACTGGCTTCGCGTTAATCAAGGATCGTATCAAGGAATACAAGGACATCATTGAGATGAAACCACTAATGATGGTTTGTGGTAATCCTGAACTGGATGAAACAGCAGAGGAAGAAAACACGCTTGTATGTAATAAACAGTACGAGACACCATTGGTGTTTGATCAGTCCCATTTTTTCGGTTAAGGCTTTTACATCTAACTAATCCACAGATCGAAGAGTACCTTGGACTCCTAGATAACGAGATAAAGGCCATAAAGAAGGGATTGCTCAAACATTGCTGGTTCATGCGAGGTGCAATCTCATATACAGAAGCCATGATGATGAGTTCAATCGAACGTAGGATCATTAGCGAGATCACAGAAGAAAATATGGAGGTAACTAAGGAATCAGGTTTGCCGTACTTCTAAGTATGGGATACAGAGGACAGTTCCGTTGCTTTTCTGGCAAAATCCCTCGCAGATAGTACTATTACATCCGTAACAGTATTGGGAGTACCACCTAGCTCCTTTATATGGAGCTTATCAGTTATATCAGGAAAATGGAAGCCCAGTTGCTCTACCTTACGCACAAATTCTAGGAACGCCCCATCTATTTCTACTTCATCTCTTTTGTTCATTATTTTTCCTTACCTCGAAGATATATTTAAGCGATTCCATCAGTAGTTATAGTAAATTATATCTCTATCTCGTTTAGGCATAGCTCTCCATTAAGAAGGAATAGCTTTTCACCATTCTTTACGTCTTACTCTATAATTCACTCTATTTGAAGGGGATATTTAAGGGGCCAGTAAGGGAATATCGCCTCTCCTGACTGTCGAGGAATAATAATATTGAAAGATACTCTCTTATATAACTGTTCGTGTAGACCTAGACATACTTCTCCCGTTCTCAGGGAGAAGGTTATGCCAGTTTCACGTTTTCGTGTGAGCCATGAACATTATAATTAAAGGCGATTCCGAGCATAACTCGGGCGAAGGCGGTTGTCCGTTAACCTTCTACTTCCAGCTTCCTACAACGGGACTGCATCATGCCGTAATTACCCAACACGAGTGTTAGCCGGTGGTTGTATCTTTTTCATCAGAGCCACCATCCTTTGTATATTCCCTAAAATTTGCTCGCCAAGCATGATCCATAGATACACGGATTTATTCGCCGGTTTTACCCGACATGCGTTCCGTATGACGCCACTTCTATAATATGAGCGGATCGTATATGGGCTTCCCTAAAGTTTGTAGATTTGCCGCGTACATCGAAAACAGGGTTTTTACATGTGTGGTTCACTCACCTAATACCCGATGTACTAATATTTGCCTGTGCTCCTAAGAGCTTTTCCCTGAACTTGGTCTCTTTGCCTGTGCTCCTAAGAGCTTTTCCCTGAACTTGGTCTCTTTGCCTGTTTCTCAGTAATGATTAAGTATAGCGAATCTTTAGGGGTTGAGTCAAGAAAAAGATTCACTTTTCATCCTCTTTCCCATTTGAACCCTTTAGACGATATCTGCCTACCATGTATTACTGCACTGGCATCGGCCCCCAATTTTCTCTTTGCCTCGGCATTGGAAGCAAAGTACTGTATAAAATTACCATCCATATCTAACTGCTTAATGCGGTGTTTGGAAGTTGGGGCGAATGTTCTACCGAAGCGAAACCCCCACCCCGAATAATCATCAAAATCGCACGGAAACACATGAACCGATATATCCCCGTTGGTCATCCAACGTTTGGTACTGGCGGCTTTATCGCTGGCCACCCGAGCGTTGGTGACGGTCAAAGGTAACCGCCCCTTTGACCACCCATCCATGATATATTGGTCAAGTTCATCTGGGAGTATGAATTTAGATTCTATCCCGTTATTAATGTGAATTCTCTTTACTCCACTATTCACACCGACAACTAATCCATTAATTACATCTGGATGTGACATCTTAAGTTTCACTATATTTCCATACGAATCTTTGTACATGGATTTACCAACACATGCATTTTTCATTTTTAATTTAGTGGCTTCACTGATTGGAGTCGTTGTGTATTTCTTACCACCTATACTTTCGTTGTAATATGTCCTATCTCCTTGATCAGTGACACTATGAATAACATCATGCTCCCATTGAAGTTCTACCTCGGCTGAATTAACTTGGCCTCTGGTGCGGTGATATGATACTATTTCTCGTTTGAAATTATCAATGCCCTCGTTCTTAATTGCCTCATGGAGAAATAATGAACTTCCCCAATAGGTTTTCCAATCCGATTCCGACCGCACTCTTCGTTTTTTACCTTTGACTTTTTGTAAACTCCAGAAGTACTTTCGCCCAATATATCGCTTGTTTGATGTTAAATTGGTGATAATATACACAAAACCCTCATATTTTCTAAGTTCATCTTCGGGAGGAGAATTCACCCATGCATCGCCATCTTTGTACTTCATTATGTGTTCCTGTGGTATGGTCGTGTTGTATTTATACACGATCACAACAAAGGAATAGTATTGAAAAATTTGATAATGGGTAAATAGAGTATGAAGATTCAAGAACTCATAGAGCCAATCGAAGAAGCATCATTCGGATATTCGAACAGCAAAGCGAAAGATGCCGTGGCATTCTATGGCAAAGCCCGCCAATCGATCCCCGGTGTTGTGGTATTCAATGATCGCGCCGGAAGTCACAGCATGCATGAGGCAACTATGTATACTGTTGCCGTCATCAAACCCAAATTAGCTCACAAGAAATACACAAAATATCGTCAATTACTACAGGGCGGCGACCTAAGTTATATGGACGCGAAAGAGTACGACAAGCTTGAAACATATCTGGACAACATACTTGTTATGTCCACCAAAAAAATAGGTGATCCATTCTGGTTGAATGATTACCCAGACGTTGCTAAAATTCATATGTTCACTGATCGTGCGAAGTTCTTCAAATTCATGACAACTGATCTCGGAATGCCATTAGCTTCCTTTACTAAATTCTTCGGAGAAGAACCAGAGGATCACACTGAGTTTGAACAGTTCCGTAACATCCGTGTGTTTTTCCCTGACAACATTCAAAAGAACAACAAGAAGAAAATGCTGGGAATGTTAGCTGATTTCGACACGATGCTGAGTGCACATGGACTGAATTATCTGTTCGATGCCACCGACATCATGTTTACCCGACTATCCGGAAAAGTTGTTGGCAAGTATATGCCATCCACGAAGGACATCCGGATTAAACCACTGGTGAAATCGTCTCACACTATCGTACATACAATCATTCATGAATACGGTCACAAGATGTGGTATGAGTTCATGCCAGACAACATCAAACGAGAAATCATTGGACAGTTCTCAGAGGTCCGTAAAGCAGGGCACTCGTACGCCAGTACATCTGATCTAGAATCTCGTAAGGACGAGCTTTTTAGTGAATTGAAAGTTGGCATGCAAGTTGATTACAAAGGACGTAAGAGAGGCTATAAACAGGCATCGCCCTTCCTCGTTCATACCATTGAACCATCAGGTAAAGTCAAATTATCATCACATCAAGACCCAAACCAGCCATACCTCAGTGGACCTGTCGGGTTTTTGTTGAACAGTCAATGGTCTATTCCAGATGTGAATACAGATTACCAAAAGTCCAACGATCATGTTGTGAAATCAGAATGGTTCCCTAGTCACTACAGTCAGACAGATGCCGAAGAATGGTTCTCTGAGTTGTTCGGGTATTATATTCTTGATATGTTGCAGGGTGAACCTGCGGAATGGATGGCGAAGATATTACGTCACGGTAAACCACAGTAAAAAAGACCCCAATGAAGGGGCCTTTTGATTACATACCGTTTTTACGATCTTGGATTTCCGCTCGACGCGATTTGCCAAGCTTCTGAAGGTCTCCTAGATTCTTCCTCGCACGTGCCGCCGACGCTTTAACGCCTTTGGTTTCGAACTTCTCACTCTCTGCGATGTATGATTCGTACGCAGCTACGATTTGCTCATGTAATGTCATTTTGTGCTCCTATGATGCTTATACTGACTATTTAGGTGGATGATCATCGGCCCAAAATAAATGACCCATCATTGTTTCGTTCAACATGTTACGTTTCAAGAAAGACTCTGGTCGGACCCACGGGTAATCTCCAAAATATCCATTGAATTTGTCTAACTTTGTATCATCCGGCCACGCATCCGAGAATGATACAGTTATTTTATGTATTGTTGTTTCCTGATGGCGTAACATGACATGAATAAGACTATCTTCATGTTCCACGCCGTATACAAATGATCCCCTCGAAATGAAGCCGTTTGCGAATGGCATAGTATCATAAAAATATCCTTCACCGGTCTCATCCGGGATGGTTAGCTTGAACCTGTCGGTGTGGTGATACTCGCCCATATTCTCCAAGAACGTAAGATAACGATCTCGTGTTTCTACATGATATTGCTCATCGCCATATTTCGCATCCATCATATTGAAAACATGAAAACCATAACCAAATGTACCAGTACAAGATAGCACAAAAGGCGATGATTGAAATAGTTGTTTCACCGATTGTTCGTCGTACTTTGTTGATATTTTTTCTATTGTGTTTGTCATTTTGTGCTCCTTATAGCATGACCTCGACCTCATCACCATAGGTCGTAAATTCGGATTCTTTGGTGACCATCAACACGTTATTAACGTTTGACATCAACTCTTCTTTGTGTGATATCAACCACACACTCTTACCACGTTCTCTTGCGAACGTCTTCAGAACTTCAAGGGTATATTGTACCCCTTGTCCATCCATCCCTGTATCCAGCAATTCATCAACGAACACTAAAGAAATTGGCTCATACAAATTCTCGTACACATCTCGGAATGCCCAACTGAGACTCATAACCAACCGGTTACGCTCACCACGCGATAGATTGCCGAAATCCTTCTCCCGACCAAGCTTGGTGATCTCCACACTCAAATCATTCTTGAACACCACCTGATGTGGTAGTCCAGTTTTCTCTAAGTATGAATCTAATCGTGTGTTCAAGAACGCAAGGTTCTGTTCCACAATCTGTTTACGAATGAAACTATCCTTGTTCACCAGAAGCTTCAATAAGAACTCCTGATGATCTTTCAACGCTGTCATCTCATCGAGCTTATCGAAGCTGACTTCTTCCAATGCGGCTTCTGTCATCTCATTGATCTGTTCAGTGTAAGGATCGGGTTCGTCGCTTAATTTAATAAGTTGCTTCTCGCAGTGCGTAACTGAGACGCGATGTTCTGTCGCCTCAGATTCTTTCGAGTAAATCGTGGTTGGGGGAACGTCTCCAAAAACTCTGTGTACAAACTCAGGGAGAGTATGCTCAACAATACTGCCTCGGACGATGATAGATTCATCGGGCCTGTCATTCTCCAATTTGGCGTCGAACTCGTCCACGATGGGTTCCCCGACCGTGGGTAGTTCATACTCTTTCCGCTTCCTCGCACAGTCTTCTTCCAGCGACACGCGGGTGTCAGCATATTCCTTGATTTTTTCGTCATCATGTACCTCTTGACCACACTCAGGACATTTGTTTTCCAATGCGGTGGTGTGTTTCTCCATTGCGGATTGGAGTTCTCGCTCAAGATGATCTAATTCTTTTTTGAGAGCAGCATGCTCTCGTTGTGATTCTTTGTATTCACGTTGCTTATCATTCTCCGCACGTTCATGCTCTTCGCGCTTGCGCTCATGTTCAGCAACTGCCTCATTGTAATCTCGTTGTTGTTCTTGAACGGCAGCATCGAAGGTGCGTTGTTCTTCTCTGACTTCTTCATCGTATGCACGTGTGATCTCTTTCACAACGTCCTGATGCTCACGATATCTATCATCCTCGGCCAACTCATGTTGTAGTGCCTTGGCTTTATGATCAGCCAATGCCACATGTGCCTTCAGTTCAGCTTCGATGTCAATCTCATTGAGTTCTTCGAGAAGCGTTGCTACCTCATCAATGTCCTTGTTGTGTTGTGTAGTCCATACTGATTGCCTACGTTTAAGGCCATCGATTTGTTCTTTGATCTTCTCGTTAGCTTCGCGCAAAGCATTCACTCGATGCTCTTCGGCTTGGATATCGCCCTTGGTTTCTTTCACCAATGCTTTCAGTTCCTCGGCCTTATCACTTAACATAGTGATACCAAGAAGCTGTTCAATGATCTCTCGTTGATCTGCCGCCTTCATCTTCAGGAAAGGTTCGTTCTCAGAACTCAGCACAATGATGTGCTTAAACATATCATATGACACACCAATGACGTTGTTGATCATCTGTTGGGTTTCTCTCGAATCCCCTTGCGATTCGTCTTCGGAAATTTCGTTCTCGTCAGCGGTGAACTTCAGAACATTCGGCTTACGGCCACGTTCAATATGATAAGACACTCCATTGACTTCGAAGTCAACCGTCACCAACATATTCTTTTTGTTGATGTCATTGATCATCATATCAACCTTCTTGATTGGTGTCAATGGTTGACCATACAACGCATAGCACAGTGCATTAACGATAGTGGTCTTGCCTGTACCGTTACGTGCGCTGGCATCATCACCGCCTTGATCAAGGTTTTCGCCTAGGACTAAGGTCAAATCGTTGTTCGAGAACACTATGGCTTGGGTTTGTG
>Ga0233415_10000951_pt1 | contig 12990 bp, 13 predicted proteins | sample Na_anoxic_12_MG_FD_188631 | JGI IMG/M metagenome (GOLD analysis project Ga0233415, IMG submission 188631) | Seawater microbial communities from Saanich Inlet, British Columbia, Canada - Na_anoxic_12_MG | ecosystem: Environmental > Aquatic > Marine > Inlet | place: Canada: British Columbia... | reverse complement strand
GGATTTCAGACCCCTTTTACGAATGTTACACTGGATCTTACTGTCCCTGAATACTATGCAGATCAAGGTGTTATTATCGGAGGAGAGGCACAGGATGTTACCTATAAGGATTTTCAGGAAGAAATAGACCTATTTAACAAGGCCTTTTTAGAGATTATGGCAGAGGGAGATGCTGGTGGAAGGGTTTTTACCTTCCCTATTCCGACATATAATATTACCAAGGAATTTGATTGGGAAAATCCTGTTCTTAGCAATCTGTGGGAGATGACGGCCAAGTATGGGATTCCTTATTTTTCTAATTTTGTAAATTCAGATATGAACCCAGAGGACGCTCGAAGTATGTGTTGCAGGTTGAGAATAGATAACCGTGAATTGGAAAAGAGAGGAGGCGGCCTCTTTGGTTCAAACCCTTTGACAGGCTCGATTGGTGTTGTAACAATTAATATGTCGCGAATAGGGTATCTTAGCGACAGTGAGAAGAAATTTTTTAGCCGACTTAAAGACTTGATGATCCTGGCTAAAGAAAGTTTGGAGATTAAGAGAAAAATTCTGGAGAGATTCACAGACGGGGGTCTTTACCCTTACATCAAATATTATTTAAGGAGTGTAAAGAAGCGGTTCAATGAATATTGGAAGAATCATTTTTCAACTATCGGGCTTGTTGGAATGAATGAGGCCTGTGAAAACTTTCTTGGCAAGACTATTGGCGATAAAGAGGGGAAGGAATTTGCTATAAAAGTTTTAGATTTCATGAGGGAAGTCTTACTAGGTTTTCAAAGTGAGACAGGAAATAATTATAATCTTGAAGCTACCCCTGCCGAGGGAACCTCATACAGTCTGGCAAAGATTGATAAGGAAAGATATCCTGACATACTATCTGCAGGCAACGGCGACAGTGATCAATGTTACTATACCAATTCTACTCATCTACCAGTTGACTTCACTGATGATGTTTTCGATGCCCTGGATTTGCAGGATAGTATTCAGCAAAAATATACTGGAGGAACGGTATTTCATATCTATGCAGGGGAGAGGGTTTCCAACTCTGGTAGCATTAAATCATTGGTGCGAACAGTATGCGAAAATTATCACCTTCCTTATTTTACCTTTTCCCCTACGTTTAGTGTCTGTCCTGTCCATGGATATTTAAACGGGGAACAGAGTGTATGCCCGAAATGTGGCAGAGAATGTGAGGTCTATTCCCGGGTGGTCGGTTATCTAAGACCGTTGAAACAGTGGAATAAGGGGAAGCAAGAGGAATTTCAAGAGAGAAAGATGTTTAAGGTTTAGGTATTGTCAGTCCCGATAAATCGGGATGGCAAAATATAAAAACTTTTTTACAATATGATGCGATTGAATATTTCTGACTTCGTAAACTTTCCTACTGCGGAACTAACACTTATCACTTTAACTTAATTCAGTGACCTCCGGCAAAGCCGGAGGATTGATTGTGAACCGCACAAAGCGGTCTTAAAACCATGCGCCACCTAAAGGTGGCAACTCCTAAGCATGTGCGACGGGTCTATATTATTGTCGAACCTTTCTTGTTTCATGGTTTATTCTTGGGCCAACTTCGTCACTGCCGGACGTAAATACATAATTGTTTATGGCCCATAAGCGCTGACAAGCAAAGATCCTTTGTGTTTTCCTGAGGGAATCTATTTCTCTGTTCCAGGAATTGTCAAACTCTGGGAGTCTCCCCGGCAAAGCCGGGGGTTTACACCGATTAATTAACTACGGACTACGGACAACGATCAACGGACAATACGGTGTTTAAGGTTTGAGACATGATTATAGGGGGATTTCAAAAATTTTCCTTAATCGATTATCCAGCTAAAATTTGTGCTATTGTCTTTACTCAGGGGTGTAATTTCAGGTGCCCTTACTGCCATAATCCAGAACTGGTAGACCCCAAAAAATTTGGTATTGAATTAAAAGAGGACGAGATCCTGTCATTTTTGGATAGGCGAAAGGGAAAGCTTGATGCCGTGACTATAACTGGTGGAGAGCCTCTTCTACAAAGTGATTTAAGCGCTTTTTTATCGGCGATAAAGAGATTGGGGTATTTGGTGAAGCTTGATACCAATGGGAGTTTCCCGTCAAGGCTCAAAAAGATAATCGAGTTAAAATCCGTAGATTACCTTGCTATGGATATAAAGACATCTTTGGATAAATACCATCAAGTAATAAAGGCAAAGATAGATACAAGGAAGATTCTTGACAGTATCAGACTGATTATGGATTCAGGGTTGGATTATGAGTTCAGGACTACTATTGTAAAAGCCCTTTTTGAAAAGGACGATTTTTATAAGATCGGTCAGTTAATAAAAAATGCGCGGTTATATGTTTTGCAAAAGTTTGTTCCCTCTAAGACATTAGATGATACATTTTTAGATATGAAAAGTTGCACGGATGAAGAACTCGACTGTTTTAAGGAAATCATGGAAGGCTTTGTCCAGAGATGTATCATACGATAATTTCTGTATTGGCGTAAGATATAATATATGGTAGATTGAAATGGTTTATCAGTGTATATGGAAGCTGAATCATTTTTGCCTAACGTTGTTTGCTGCTCTTAGCCAGTTTAGACTCAACAGTCGTGATAAACCCAATAAACTCAAAGAAAGAGGATTGATCTATGAAGATACTTTTTTGTACTGGTGGTAGTGAAAAATCGGAAAACGCTATTCGGACAGCTACATCCTTAGCCACTAAATTAAGTGCAGAGGCTACCGTTCTCAGCGTGGGTCCATCCCATGCTCTTATAGACAAGATGCTTGGTGCAGAATTTAGGATGCCTGAAGTGACCATTGATACAGATCGGGCTGTGACCAGAAATAGCTCTAAATATGCAGAAAGTGGTGCGAAGATACTTAAAAAGGCTGGTATTAATGCAGTGGCAAAAACTGCAAGAGGTGAGATAGCAGATGAGATTCTGAGAGAAGTAGAAAGTGGCAATTATGACTTTATTGTTGTATCAGCCAAAGGAAAACCAGGGGACAGACGTCTATTGGGAAGTAATACAAGAAAGATTCTGGCTAAGGCAAAGATACCGGTTTATGTGGTTTAGAGTCTGGTAGAGGGAGGTTATCTATTCAGAAATTGCAATTTCGATATCACCCAGGACCCTTTTTGCAGCCTCGACGGGTTTTTCTGCATTCCGGATAGGTCTGCCAACCACAATGTAATCAGCCCCCCTTTTTATTGCTTGATCAGGAGTGGTGATTCTTTTTTGGTCGTCCTTTCCTGCGATAGACCACTGTGGCCGAATGCCAGGGGTGACAGCGATAAAATCACTTCCCAACTCAGCCTTAACCGTTTCGACCTCCAGCCCGGAACAGACCACACCGGAACAGCCAGCCTCTTTGGCCATTCTGGCCTTAAGCATAACCAATTGCGATATATCTGTAGTGTATCTATCCTGGTAGCCTAACTCTTTTAGATTTTTACTGTTCAGGCTGGTGAGCACTGTGATAGCCAATATTTTGACACCGGAAGGGTTATTGTCAACAACAGAGCGTAGAAAATCTTCCCCTTCATCACAATGCACGGTCGTAAAGGCTACTCCATAGGTACTTGCGGCCAGAAAGGCACTTTTGACAGTAGCGGGAATATCATGAAACTTTAGATCAAGAAATATTCCGGCCTCACTCCTTTCTTTAATTGCACTGAGAATTTTCGGCCCAACACCGACAAAGAGCTCCAGGCCGACTTTGAAAAGGCCTACATGCCCTGTTAAGAGTTCTACATATCGTATTGCCTCATCATAAGTTGGAACATCTAATGGGAATATAAGGTAGTCCTTGGCTTTTTTCATCTTGATTAATCTCTAAAAAGGGTGGATTCTTTATAAAAAAGGGTATAAATATTAAATAAAAAGGCCACCGTAGCTCAGATGGCAGAGCACCTCACTCGTAATGAGGATGTCGGCGGTTCGACTCCGCCCGGTGGCTCCACATTTCAAAGTTTTGCATATCTGGAATGTGACAGTTTTGTGACACAAAAAAAGGTGTTACCATTTGAGAGTAGCACCTATTTTTTTGATACCACATACTAATTTTTTTTCGCCCCCTTGAATTCTTCCTGTTTATCATTCCCTTTTTTGGAAGTCAATCCGTTTAAAAGATTGACTGCTTTCTTTTTATGTTCCTGGCTCAAGTGAGCATATCTCATAGTCATAGTGATATTTTTATGACCTAATACTTCCTGTAGCTCTTTTAGAGATCCTCCCCTCATTACAAAATGACTTGCAAAGGTATGTCTCAGGTCATGGAATCGAAAGTCTTCTATCTCAGCGCGCCTTATGCTTGCCATGAAAGATTTTGTAATTTGCTTAAATCAGGCGTTCCCATAATGTTTTTCGATAAAATTAAATACATCTTGTTTTATAAATCGAACCATAGTTCGAGTCTTTTTTCTTCCTTCTCCCGGACATTCCCACCGAACACAAGGGATCTGTCCACGATCTGCCAATTTATAGACCAGAGGGCGACTGCAATGGAGGAGACGACTTACCTCACCGACGTCAAGTAATGGTTCATTTTTTATATTTTCTTTAACTTCAAACATTGAGCCTTCCATAAAGGAAAAAGTATTTAGTTAATCTCCCCATTTTTTAGCATTGATAGATTATTTTTGTACTTACTTGTATATTATTTCTTATCGATTCTTGGCTAATCCCTGTACTGTCCATTTGTCTCTTTCTGTGTAAAATTTGATATGTGCCATGATCTATGACTTGTGACTTTGAACCTGTTGCCGTCGTAGGCTCATTCTCCATGGCTGAAATTGGTTTTCATCGAATATCAAGAACGTCTCTCATGAAAAAACCTGCGTATTGATGAACAAGAAAAAAGTCTCGAAAAATGTCTTTTTTATTGATTTTGATGTAGGATGTTGTATAGTGGTAGGTAACCACGTGGCCCACGCAACGGTCACATCCTCGGGGGGCGTTTCAGCTACTACTGAAATACCCCCCTTTTCTTGCATGTTTTTCTTCTATGATGTTTTATTCAAATTTATTTTCTTAATACCATTATACTGTGCCCCGAATAAATTGTAAACTTAACGCAAAAATTTTTTTGACATTTACGGATAGTTCTCACCAGACGCTTCGGCGTAATGATGTCATCAAAAACCAGCTCATACAGGAATGACCATACCTGTTATCAGCCATGTACCATGTCTTTCAGCTGCCTGGAAGGCTTGAAGGTTGGCACACGTCTGGATGGAACCGTTATTTCCTCTCCGGTAGTGAGATTTCTTGCTTTACGAGCTGCCCTCTGAACAACATGAAACGATCCAAAATTAACCAGTGACACGGTACCATCTTCTACAATACCATCGGTAAGAGCATCAATGCATGCATTAACAACGATTGCCGAATCCCTTTTCGAGAGCCCGGTGCTCTCTGCTACCTTTTCAATGAATTGCGCTTTGTTCATGTAATTTTTCCTCCTTTCTTTTCAATGTTCAAGCATCATGTTATTCTCTTCTCCTCCTCTGTATAACCATGATGTTCTCGTCTACTACTATTTATAAAAATTTTATTTTCAAGCCCTGTTTTAGCAAACACTTTTAACACCGATTTCCACAGCTATTCCCGAGCCATGGAATCTGTATTTCTCTGCTAGTTTTTCAACACCCAGCAAAATAGGAGTGGTTGCTTCCTTATTTTTACCCTAAACCCCTTGCCGTCATATTCAATATGTCCCGAAATGTTTACAAACTGTTTAAAGATTGTCTGTGCACGACACGTATCAAATACCCTGAGGTCTTTGCTGATTGAACCTGGTTGAAAATCAGACGAATGAGGAGGATTTCACGTCAAATCCTTGAACAGCATCCAGCAGCACTCGCATGGCTCTGCAATCATCTTCATTATAATCAAGTATCCGTTGTCGTATTTTCGTTTCCCCAGTTTCAACCCACCGATGATACCATTCGATGGATGCAGCGCCAGAAGGATGAGGATCGCGCCATGTGAATCCCAGAAATGATGCGATTGTTTTTATTGAAAAATCGTAGGTTGGCCATTCCGTCTTTGATCGAACAACATCTTGATAAAGATCCACCGATATTTCTGAGGTGAATATTTCCTCTATTTCTTCCTCTGTTGCAATGGTGGGATAGAGCTTCTGCAGCTTTCGCCAAAAGGTCCTTTCATAGGGAGAATAATAGTAGATCACGCATGGTCTACTGGCTTGTACATACTCTACTGCCTGAGAAAAAGCCCGTTTTTCTTCTTCAGGTGTTGGCTGTTCAGCAAGGAAGAATACATATCGTTCAGTGTTATTATCACCACCACTACGCTCGACAAATCCATGCAAATAGCAGATATCCCGCATAGGATCAGTCTCAATATCAAAAAAAAGTTCGCATTCTGCATGAGGTAATTTTAGAGCCTCTTTCAAATATGGCGTTGCACCTGGTTGACGTTGGAGCTTGGCACGTCCTTGAAACTTCTCCAGGGAGTTGAGACCAATACCAGGAAAGACCGTTTTTTTACCATCTGAAAGGCTTTCAAGATCAGCGTTCGCTAAATGCGTAATATCAGTGATACGAGGTATCATAGCATCACGCTTTGTTCGCCCTAATTCAGGAATTAATGTCAAATCATGTAATTCCCTCAATCGCAAAGTACAGGATGTATACCAATGACAGAGCTTGCAGATTCCAGCATACGCAGGAAGGGTTACTTCATTTTCTTCAACAATATTTTTGGCAGCTACAAGAGACGATTGATAGAGTTCCCATAACGTGTGAGGATTGCGTACTCCTTGTGGGGCATCAAGATCGTACATTACCTCCTCACCATGCACGTCCCAAATAAAGGGAGTGCGACCACCTGATAGCTTCATTCTTTCAAGTATGTCGGTATAAAGGGAAAGTTGCACTGCATAATGCCTTTTAGGCTTAGCGTCAGTATCTTCACTCGCTCCTTCAACACCAGCACCACTCTTGATGTCTCCTGCAACATAGCCACCTTCCTTCCACCTGAGGAGATCGGGATCACCAAGGAGCTCTTCTGCCCGTATCCTTCCACCATATATGAGAGTATCTCCCCGTGACATTGCCTCCTTTGTCAGCTCTTCTCTTTCTTGTTCTGAAAAAGGTTTGAGATTTACGAATGGCACCTGTAATCCTTCTACAACCTCTTGCTCAAAAGCGTTCCCCTTTTCCCATAACAACTGCACAAATGGGTTTACCGGATCCCTTTTGGAGAAATCTTCAAAGAGGTCCATAGTCACACGATGCGGGCATTGCACGAGATCATACAGCATTGAGGCGGTAATTGATGTGTTCATCTTTCATCTCTTCCAGAATATGTTTTTATTCATTCGAGTATGAGTATTTTTAGTAAATAATAGGGTGTTCACAAATATGAATAACAGTTTGAGCCAAAAAATTCACTTTACTGAAATGGGGGAGCAAGAATACTTTTTCAGGTATGCCTGGCTCCATTCATTTAATAACAATAGGATAATGAAGATCTTTACAGCTCTCAACGGATTGAAAGATTTACCCATTCCTGCTCAAAGGTTATCCGCTATTCTTCTGGAGAACTGTTTTCGGTAAAAGTCGGTGCCATGAAAAGAAATACAAACCATTCATTATCCGTGACGCCGACAAAGACTTTCATTTCGCATTTCCAAGAACTTTTAGCCGCCGTCTGTCTTGAGGGCTTGCCAACTCAGACACGGCTTACTAATTTAACAAAAGTCAAACGTAGACTTGACCAGTTCCCCTTGAAAAGAATTGAAAGTCTGAAATTTTTCAGTATACGGTTTGTATGTTATAATAAAATCAGATAGAATCTGTTAAAAGAATCTGGTATGTAAGCTTGAAAATCGCAATGCATGAAATAATCAACACTAGTTTTTGTAATCTATACTTGAAAGATCCCTACTGAGGAGGTAACGAAAAGCTGAGCGGGCCGGGCGGGTTTAAAGGTGAAAAGCCCAAAAACTGCCCCAAACGCATTTTATGCAGCTACCTTTTGCAACCGCAATTTATAGCCCGGTCCGACTCAAGCGTTTGTGTACGCCCGGCATGGGCGTGAACTTATGGGGTGTAAGTCCCCTGTATGTGAATCCGGTTAATATGTTGAACATATTAACTAAAATACTAGCCAAAGGCAAGGGCATCGTCGTGAGGCGTTGTCTGAAGGAAGCCCGAGTGCAAAGCTATGAGCCGACGAACATAAATGGCATACAAGGCCCAGTCTCCGGGTAAGATAGCACGACATACCAAAGCCTAGGGTTCAGGAGATAGGGTAAATGCCGCGGTTGTGTAGCAAAAGTTCACGTCCTTATCCGGGGAGATCTATCCAACGGGGCGGCCTGTATTGCTACGGGAGTCGGACTGAGGGCCATCTCGAAAGGGATGGGATTGCCACCGAACCCTACGGCGATAAGGCGGCGCATCATGTGGCAACGCATGGTGTGAGTGGACAGAAGTCAGCAGAGGTCATAGTAGCCCAATGCCCGGGGTAATGCCCGGGATATGGTGAAGGACCGAACACGAAGAAGGATGTCGACATCCATGAGCCTCGATATGCGATGAACCCGAACGGGGGAGCATGAAATGGGCGCGTCATGGAATTGCTTGCACCTTGGGTTAACCTGCAGTTCGCCTTGTTATCAAAGAGCTGTGGGTTGATGCCTTTATCCGGCTACGGCTCGATAGTCTTCGTGAACCGCCCCTTGCGGACCCGCACGAGGGGTGGTGTGGGGAGGGGGAGTTAATCACTCCCCTTTACCCGATTAGCCCAAGCTGGATAGTTATTTAATAATGCAAAATATATTGTAGTCTTCCATCTCTTTAATAAACAAAGATTCGTTTGAATCAGGATCATTGCACAAATTCTTGTACATTTTGTCTTTTGTTGAGTCCACCCATAATACAATAACAAATCTATATCCTAAACGGTAAATCATTGACTGTCCAATGGCATCTCTAAAACTTGATCCTGTTTTTGCAGTTTTAACTTCAATAGCTACACCATCTTTATCAATACTCATATCCGGTCGATGATCATGGGCAAACAGAGTTACCCTGGTCATTACCTGTTTAGTATTTCTTTGATCAATAAATTTCTTGAAATTCGGTTGGAGTGCTCCTGAAATTCTGTCTTCAAATTTTCTTTCATCATAGGCATTGATATCAAGAGAAAGTCTTTCAATGAGCTCCTTTGCACTGCCAAGATTTTTCCAATGTATTCCGGTGCGTTTACCTGTTTTAAAAACCGACATGAGCAACTCCTTTTCAAATAAAGTGTAAGTTATTTATTTCTAAAAATAGGGCTAACGCTGCAAATAACCGGTGCAAATGGAGCGCAGCGGAATTTGCATCCGAGTTAATTTGCCTTGTTAGCTGCTATCTCTGATTTTTCTTGTGCTTCATTACAGTTTTACATAATTTCCCGAACTGTTTATCTTTTTGCCTTTTCTCTAAATATGACATTTCATTATAGATTGATTCTTTTTTCATTTTTATATAATTTAGATATCTTTTCTCTGGCACTTGCCCAAGTTCCACTGCCTCTAAAACTGCACAACCTTTTTCATTAACATGAGTACAATCATTAAATTGACATTGTTCTGATAGCTCTGTAATTTCTGTAAATGTTTCATCAATGCTCGTTTCTACAGAAAAATTGCCGAGCTCTCTCATCCCCGGAGTGTCTATCAGTATTGCTTCACAATCTAACTTTATCAATTGCCGGTGTGTTGTGGCATGCCTACCTTTACTATCCTTCTCTTTGACTGTTTTCGTTGTAAATATTGATTCTCCGATTAGATTGTTTAATAAGGTTGTTTTACCAACACCTGATGATCCCAATAGACAATATGTTTGCCGAGGAGCCAGAAGATTCTTTACGTTTTCTAAACCGGATTCATTTTTATTGCTGAATGGTTGCACATGCAAAAGGGGCATTATTTTATGGATTTCTAAGACTCTATTAGCGATCTCTTTTTTATCGAGGAGATCACTTTTGCTTAATAATACGATTGGCTTGATGTTGCTGTCTTTAACCATCACTAAATATCGTTCAAGTCTCCTGAGATTAAAATTTGTGTCCAGAGATTGAACAATCAATGCGACATTAATATTGGCAGCAATCAATTGAAAATCAACTTTCTTCCCTGGAGTTTTTCTTTTAAGCAGTGATTTTCTTGGCAATACATTATGAATTATTGAAAAGGTATCTTCATCGTAGAAACTTGCCAAGACCCAATCCCCTACAGCAGGGTAATCAATCGGAGAAGACGCACTGAAAACCACTTTACCAATCAGTTCCGAAAAGATATCGTTCTTTCCATTATTAATGATATAACTATCTTTATGAACAACCATCACTCTTGCAATTTCAAAGCTATTCAAATCATTAGGATCAATTTTATCATTGAACCATTTTGAAAAGCCAAGTTCTTCTATACCGGATGAAATCATGTCCATATTTATTTTTAAGCACCTAACGAAAAGCTCGCTATACGGCTCTCATAATATAAAACGAGTACCCGTAGATTTTTTCATATTCTTTAAAGAATTTCATCTCCTCTTCTGTTTCACTAATAACGGATTGCATAATACTGTCATTTGAATTCTTGAAAGATTTCATATTTTTTCGAAGTGGCTCATAGTAATTATCCCACCAAGCCCGTGACGGTAAACGGTGTATTCCTAAAACGTCAAAACCTGATGAATTTATAATATCGGCGTTTTCTGGCTCGGTTTTGATAGCAGGGTAAGCGTTTTGCATAAATATTTTTACAGGTTCTGGCACTTCACTTGTGAAATAGTTCATTTCCGAAATGACAGCGATCCCATTAGATGCCATTAATGGTCTCCAGGCTTTCAGCGAACCTTCAAAGGTTATGTTATAAGCGGCTCCCTCAGACCATAGAAGGTCAATGGTTCCTGGCTCCCAATCAAGATTTCCCATGTCACATTCGATAGTTTCTATCAAATGTTCAAGTCCTCGCTGTTTTGCTCGATCTTCGAGTTCATCCAAAAATTCTTGCGAAAAGTCTACTGCTCGTACCTTTGATTTAAATTTGTCCGCCAGAATTAGTGTTCCTGCACCAGCACCACAACCTATGTCTGCTATACATGGGTTTGTTGGTAGCTCTGGAAGCTGTGAAATTATATAGTTGGAGTAATCTGTATCACCAGGGCCTTGCCTCTCAAGACCTCGATGTATTTCGATAAGCGCCCGAATATATTTTTCTTGTTCTTCCATGAAATCTCCTTGATATAAAATCATTCATGTTTCAGCTAACGTTGAAAATGAGCTGACACAAAAGCCGCCAAAGTCCTTGAATTCACGAAAAATCGGCTCGGCTTTTGTGGTCAGCTCCATTTTTTTGTTATGCCATATTATAGGCGCTGCTACTCCTCAAATATTCCATATTGTGGGGGAGCGTTACCTTTCCTATCAGTCAATTTTGGAAACCCGTTTTCTTCCGGCTTCATTTCTCGAATTTTTTCTACAGTAACTTTATGAACCAATTCGTCCCCATAATCAAACAGATACCAAAATGTAAAATTCATTGGTAGATCTAAATCACGTAATTCGGTTTCAGCAGCAGACTTAGATTGTTTCCCATAACTTGAATCAATATGTTCACCAAGAGGATTTGCTGAATACTCATTGTCCCTATCAAATAAATTTTCACCAAGATAAAAGGAGAACATATGATCATTATCCCATTCAAATAAATTTTGAATATTCATATGAAGATCGTATAAAGTTTGTTTGTCTTTAATTTCAATAACTCTTGAAATCTCTTCTTCAATCTCATCTAATCCCATTCGAATTAAATCTATTTTCATTTGATAGATCACTGGTGGTTTTGAGAGAATTGTAAACACTTCTTCATATGTTTTTGCGATAGACGTTGCTCTTATTATTTCAGCATTATTAACTGAGTCAAGATAACAACACCTCTTGTATTTTTTCCCGCTACCACATGGGCATTTATCATTACGATTTATCTTTATCATCCTGCTTAAATCTTTCTATTTTTGATTAGGCATAACGTGAAAGTGAGGGGCTGGGCGGATTTCTGATAAAAAAGTGGATACAGCGATTTATTTCCGCGTCTGTACAAACTTACGAAAAACCACGAGATTAGCCCAGTCCCGCTCCACTGTTTTGTTGGGCCGCAATTGCTGCCCATGGCTTGATCTTTCTCAACACATGGCCAAGCTTGCATTCAGCGACTTCAGTGTCGTGTGCAACTTGAGCGCGCAACCAATAGCCATTAGATAGACCGAAAAACTTACACAACCGCAAATCGGTATCCGCTGTAATAGCACGTTTACCGGTAACAATTTCGCTGATGCGTTGAGCAGGAACGTCGATCTCCTTAGCCAAGCGATACTGGCTTAGTCCCATTGGCTTGAGAAACTCCTCCAAAAGGATTTCACCAGGAGTTATTGGTTTAAGCTTACTCATAATTCTTTCACCTCAATGATAGTCCACGATTTCAACATCTTCTGCGCCCGCTTCATCCCAACGAAAACAGACGCGCCATTGATCGTTGATTCGAATACTGTATTGGCCCAAACGGTTGCCTTTGAGTGATTCAAGGCGATTTCCGGGAGGTATTCTCAAATCATCCAGTAGGCCGGCAATCTCAAGTTGTCTCAACTTCCGTCGTGCTACCGCTGCAATATTCACAAACCGTCTCACCCGTATGCCCTTTGAGATTGCTTCGGTGTCGGAACATTTAAAGGACCTGATCATTTTTGCATATTAACGCAGCACGTGATTAATGTCAAGCGTGATTATGAGGCCCAACGTTTGAACTCACTCGTTTTTACGGAGCGCAGCGGAGTAAAAATCCAGTGCAGTGATTTGTTGAACGAAGCCGCTACGCGGCAGAAAAGAAATCAAAAATAGTGTATAACTCCTATATCTGTCCAATTCCGGGCATTTATAAAAAAGGAGTATACCATGAACCCAACAGAAGTAAATCGATT
>Ga0233415_10000950_pt1 | contig 12996 bp, 23 predicted proteins | sample Na_anoxic_12_MG_FD_188631 | JGI IMG/M metagenome (GOLD analysis project Ga0233415, IMG submission 188631) | Seawater microbial communities from Saanich Inlet, British Columbia, Canada - Na_anoxic_12_MG | ecosystem: Environmental > Aquatic > Marine > Inlet | place: Canada: British Columbia... | reverse complement strand
GGCAAATTTTTAAGAGAGCAAAATCAAACTAGGGTAGGGTTGATTGAAAAAGTCAGTAAAAAGAATAATAGTTGTAGAACACTTAAAAAGTTATTGACAACGTATTGAATCTATGAGATTATAGGTTCTGTTTATTAAGGGCTTATACCCACATTAAATTATAATGCTAAAATAGATTCAAGTATAAAAATATAATTAGGGACATGGAGGTAATAAATCAGATATGATCGATGAAAAGGGCATAAAGATAGGTGACTATGTACTAGTTACTAGATGGAGTTATGCAGACCCCAATGACCCGTGGTATGTAGGGTTTCTTAAGGAGATGGGTGAAGATTGCACTGGTAATTTCTACAGAGTTGATGATGGACTAATTAATAGACGCTATTGGAGACACTGTATGGTTATAACCAAGCAAGATGCAGAAGAGATATTTGAAGATATGGAAAGTTGGGTACATAAAAAATGAGTTTAGATGTAACGCTAGCTGCAATTAAGACGGTAAAGGTATATAATGCCAATATAACGCATAACCTTGTATCAATGGCTAAAGCTGCTAATATATATTATCATCTATGGAGGCCACACGAAATAGGATTAACTAAGGCAGAAGAGTTGATATGTCCTCTTACTGATGGGTTAAGAAAGTTGAAAGACAACCCTAAATATTACAAAACGTTTGATTCTCCTAATGGTTGGGGGAAGTATGACCATTTTGTACCTTTTGTAGAAAAATATCTTAATGCTTGTATAGAGAATCCAGATGCTGTTATTTATGTGTCTAGATGATAGGAGGATATATTGTTTAAAAAAATATATAATCGGAAGAATTATAGAGAAGATAGCTGGCCTTGAATTGAAAGTTAAAGAGTTAGATATATTGATACATAGTGGAAGCACTATACCAACTTATTATATAGATGATTTATTGATTGAAAGTTGAGGATAAATAATTATGCCAGTGGAATGTAAAGTATATTATACAAACTGTTATGGAGGGATCAGTAGTTGTATTTGTGAGCTGTCACACCGTCCTGTAGCAGGTGATTACATAGAAATAAGCTGTTTTAAATGTAAAGATGAACCTTTATATAAATATATTAAAGTACACGATATAACATTCAAAACTTATGAATATGTTATATGTGTTAATAATCTATACTACAATAACTAAAATTTAATTAACAGATAAATTAAATTTTGCTATAAGTTAATAATACAAGGAGTAGTTAAATATAATGTTTAAAGAAGAAGACTTTACAATAGAATATAGAATATTAATTAAGATGATAAATATTTATCATGCAAATGAATATTGTAGAGCAGCACTCATGTTATTCTTCAGTGTCATGCTTGAGTGCCTAAAGAATGATCGTGGATTAGAATTTAGGGATGCAACCATTAAAATGATTGATGAACTGGGCGAAGATGGGATTATTAGTGCAGATGGCACAAATAATAACAATTTACATTGAAGTGTAATATAATAAAAATCTAAATATTTTGAGGAAGTGTTAATCATGCCAGAAAATCTTTATATCGACGGGAAAGTGCTCAGGAATAAAGGTAATTACGATAAAATACGTTGGAATTGTCCTAAATGTAATAGAAAAGAGTGTATTTGTGATGCAGAGGTTTGTACTGAATGGTCTAAATTGTTAAATCTAAATGGAGTTAAATCAATTGAATTTAATCACATAGCTAAAGGGTATTTTGATAGAGAAATTAAACCTAAACCTGTTAATGATGCTCAAAAAAAGATGTGGAAAGGCGCAAGATGGCACAAAAAGAAGGTTTATTTAAAGGATGGGAGGATTATAGATTCAAATGAGTAAAGGTTACGCTTGCATAGGTTTAAACAGCCCTAAATTTAATTCCAATATAGGATCAGCATTACGTGCAGTTGGTGTTTATGGCGCTAAAATGATAGCGATAAGCGGTAAGAGATACCAAAAGATAGGCACTGATACTATGAAACAGTATAGGCATTGCCCATTATTACAAGTTAATGATCTCAAAACTGTAATCCCTTATGATTGTGTACCAGTTGCCGTAGATATTATAGATGGGGCCATTCCCCTGCCTGAATATAACCATCCAGAGAGAGCTTTTTATATATTTGGCCCAGAAGATTCTACTTTAGGAGAAAAAACTTTATCTTTTTGCAGAGATGTGATATATATACCCACAGCTAGATGTATGAATTTAGCAGCTACAGTTAATGTAGTATTATACGATAGGATGTCAAAGGAGATAAACTAAAATGTGTGATTTATTCAGCTGTATAAGCTATAGTGAGAGCAATATAAAGTATTTTGACTAGGGAATAAGGAAGAAAATCCTTTCCAATGCTACACAGATTTGTGGGAACGTGATTTAGTCCCATCGTTTGACAGTAAAATATGGCGGCTACATTCAGGTCCAAAAGCTAGAATAGTTTATGAAATGAGGGGATAAATATGAAGTCTAAATGGATCAAAAAAGATAAACGTTGGTCATATTATCCAATAGGCACAAGGGCTAAACAGGATGATAGTGATGAAGTGTGGGAAAAGGTGGATATGTGCTGGCAATCTAAACTAAACGGAGCTATGTTCAATTATCCACCATATTGTGATAAGATTATGTTACCCAAGGATAAGCCAAAATGAATGGACATACTATACTTAAATTATCAAGCCCATTTTCCTTGTTCAGTAAAGATTTATCATTAATTAATAAGGAATATAGGGATCTAGTGAAGGAATGGCATCCAGATCATAATAAAGATTTAATAGCTAATGATGTTTTCAGTAAAATAGGATCTTTATACAATCAGGCTAAAGAAATGTTATCCAAGGGGACATGGGTAACCCCAAATGAAGTTAAGGTAATCGATAAAAATGGTAAATCAGAATATGTAATTCGTTATAAAAAGAAACACAATTTTGAGCTTGGCGATATGTATATAAGCGATACTATATTGGCTTATAAGATTGATGATAAATTCGCTAAATTTTACAATAATTTCATTGATAATGTTAAATGCTTTCATTTTGCTAATAAGAAAATGGAAAAAGAAATGTCTAAGTATTTGCCATTGATAATCAAATCGTTTAAATCTAGTGATGGATATCTCTGGTTGATAATAAGTAAAACTAAGGATCTATTGTTATTAGATGATGTAATTGATCATTATGGTAAAATAGATCCCAAGCATGTTGCTTGGATTATTAGCTCATTGTATAATACATTATGTTATTTTAAATATTTAGGCATAGTACACTCAGGTTTATCTACTAAAACATGTTTTATATCTCCAGAACATCACAGTGTAGCTATATTAGGTGGATGGTGGTATTCTGTACCTGAAGAATCTAAAATGATAGGCATATCTTCTAATAATTTTAAATATATCCCCAATAAATGCAAGGATTCTAAAGAATCTAGTTGCAAAATTGATTTAGAGCTATTAAGGTTATTAGGAAGACAATCGTTGGGTGATACTACTGGTGTATCATTAAGGTCTTTAAAAAATAGACCTAAACCTATGATTAACTGGTTAATTTACCCAAATAAAGGAAGTGCTATTGATGAGTATAAAGAGTGGTATAATAGTATTTTGACAAATAGTTTCGGGCCACATAAGTTTATTAAGATGAATTTAACATCCGATATGCTTTACAATTAAAATTTAACTAAAAGGAGAATTATTATGGGTGGAGGAAGATGGAATTCAGATGAATGGGATAGTTATACAACTAGTAAGGGTTATGCAACAAAGAGTACAGAGGCTATCTACACAAGTAGAAAAATGCACGATGATTTAGATCCTAAAGGTGTAAAATTTAGGGAATCTAGAGATTCAGAGGATAACCCTAAGTCCAGCGCTGTTATTGTGGGTCTAGATGTTACTGGATCAATGTCTAGTGTGCTAGATGCTATGGCTAGAACGGGTTTAAATACCCTTGTAACTAACATATATGATCGTAAGCCAGTTGAAGACCCACATGTCATGTGTATGGGGATTGGTGATGTCGAAATGGGAGATCGGGCACCATTACAGATCACACAGTTTGAAGCTGATATTAGAATAGCTAAACAACTTGAGAATATTTGGCTTGAAGGTGGTGGCGGTGGCAATAATTGCGAATCATATACTTTGGCCTGGTATTTTGCTGCCATGCACACTCATATTGATTGCTTTCAAAAAAGAGGCAAAAAGGGTTATATATTCACTGTTGGTGATGAAATGCCAGCTTCTATATTAAGAGCTTCTGAGATAGAGAGTGTTACTGGTTTCAATCCAGAGAGAGACTTTACCTGTGAAGAGCTTTTTGAAATGGTATCAAGACAATATGAGGTGTACCATCTTATAGTTGAAGAGGGTTTTAATTATATGTATAGACCAGATAAAACAGTAAGAGCATGGACTCAAATATTGGGCCAAAGAGCTATAAAATTATCAGATCATACAAAAATGGGTGAGGTTATTATATCTACTATGCAGGTCAATGAAGGAGAAGATCATAATAAAATTGTTGATAGTTGGGACGGTGATACATCGCTTGTTGTTAAGAGAGCCATTGGAGACATGGTTGATATTACTACAGTAGGAGAAGATACTGGAGTGATAGAGTTTTAGTATGAAAAAAGTCAATGCCGTCATAGGTTCTGGATGGGGTGATGAAGGTAAGGGTGTCATTACTGATAATATTGTATCATCTATGGATACATTGGTTGTGAGATACAATAGCGGTGCCCAAGCTGCTCATACTGTTGATACTGGTGGCGGCGTTAGGCATATTTTCGGCCATTTTGGATCTGGGACATTGAAAGGTGCAAAAACATTTTTGAGTAGATTCTTTGTATCTAGTCCAACGTTATTTGTAAAAGAATTTAAGGAATTGAACAGAAAGGGATTTATCCCTAAAGTTTACGTTCATGAAGCCAGTTATGTAACCACTCCATATGATGTATTAATTAATCAAATAGTAGAAAGATATCGTAGCAAATTAAGGCATGGGTCATGTGGAGTAGGTTTTGGTGAAACTATAGAGAGACATGAAACATCACTACATAGTGTATCTGTATCTGATTTATCCAATAGAAATTATTTAAAACATGTACTTGGGCGAATTAGGTCTAATTACGTATTGGATAGATTAGAGGCTTTAGGAGTTGAAGATAGTTCTTTGATAGATTTTGCTAAAGATATTATAGGCAGCTATACCTTAGAGTCTGATTTTTTAAATGATGTAGATGTTTTCCTTGGAAATGTTACGATATGTGACGATGATATAATAAAAAACAATAATAATGTAGTATTTGAAGGGGCTCAAGGTTTATTATTAGATCAAGAGCATTCTTATTTCCCTCATGTAACAAGATCTTATACTGGTATTAATAATGTTGATTCAATATGTAATGAGGTTGGAATAGAATCGCTAAATACTAATTATATAACACGGATATATGCTACCCGACATGGAGCTGGACCCTTTCCAAGGGAAGTGTCTGGCAATATGTGTTTTAATGTCAATGACCAAACAAACCAGCCTAACGAATTTCAAGGCTCATTAAGAATTGGTTATCTAGATTTAGATTTATTATCCAAATCAATTAAAGAGGATATGGCTCAGAGTAGTCTTATTTTGAACCCTAAAATAATAATAACTTGTGTAGATCAGATGAACAATAATAAGTTAGAGTATTTTTACGGTGGAGAATTAATAAAAACACAATTTTCTGACCTATTAATGAATGTATATAAGTCTTTAGATGGTTTTAAGATCTCCATAAATACTAGCCCTAGAAGAAATGGAATAATGTCAATATGTTAAACCTATACGCAATATGTGTAGGGGGGGGGTATATTTTATTTAGTCAATGATGTTGTTTTTTTTAAAAAAAAACATACAATAATTACAATTAGTTAAATAATTAATCATAAGAATTGTAGTATAAATATAAATCTGCTTATGTTTATTGAGTACTATATAAAAGGTAAACGTTTGATAATATAAAAATGAGCTTAAGATACCCTAAAAAATGTGGAACATGTAAAAAATACATGTCTAAAAAGTTGTGTCCCTTAGAAGCTGATGGTTATAACCCAAGCTATAATAGTAAGGCTTGCAGTGAGTATAAACTGGATGATTTATTTGTTAATGCTCATAAATGGCGTAAATGGAAACAATCTGAATTGTGGGAGAATGATAGTGGAGGGAAAATTTAATGTCTAGACCATCAAAAAGTGGGTTGGAATATTTCCCACTAGAGGTTATTCAGGATGATGATGTTGCCCTATTAGAATACGAATGTGGTATAGAAGGTTTTGGTATATTGATAAAATTATGGCAAAAGATATACGCTAATTCCTATTACATCAAGTGGAATGATGATATTGCAATATTATTTTGTAAAGACAACAACTGTAAAGAGGATAAGTTAGATAGTGTAATAAAATGTTGTATACGTAGAGATTTATTCGATGAGGATATATTCGATAAATATGGGATACTTACCAGTTCAGGTATACAAAAAAGATACTTGAATGTGTGTAATTCATGTAAACGGAAGAATATACATATGTTTAAAGAATTAGTATTAGTCGATGATTATTGTTGCGAGTTAATTCATGAATTAACTGAGTTAACTCCTGAATTAAGTACACAAAGTAAAGTAAAGGAAAGTAAAGTAAAGAAAAGTAAAGGAAATAAAAAAGAAAAAAATAAAAAAGATAAGGATGAAAAATGTAAACATTTTGATTTTATTTGGCTTAAGAATGCCGAGTATGAAAAATTAATAGAAAAATTTGGCCAAGAAGATGCCGATGAAAGATTAGAGATATTGAATGATTACATAGGGTCTAAAGGTAAAAAATATAAATCACATTACCATACAATCCTATCTTGGCATAACAAGGAAAAAAAGAGTTTACCAATATCACAACGATCAAATATAAATTCAAATAAATATTTCGATCGTTTCAATGAAATATATCCATCACACAGAAATGATGATTCAGCATATGATGAATGGAATAAAATAAATCCTAATGAAGTACTTTCAACACGGATAGTAAATGCTGTAAAATATCTGATAGTGTCAGATGATTGGTCGAAAGATAATGGTAGATGGATTCCAAAGGCCTCCAAATGGTTAAAAACTAGGCAGTGGGATAATGTTAAATCTTATGGAGATTGTAAAACATGTCCTAGTACAAACGTAACGCTAACCGATAAAGGGATATGCATAGAATGTCACAAAAAACAAATATAATCGTATTGATTGCAATAATAATTGCATTAATTGCGATATTACCCTTATCTTCCCATGCCAATTGGTTGGAAGACAGCGTTGATATAGCATTGGCATATGGTACCCATATTGCTGTACATGAGTCTGGACATTACGTATATGCTAGATATCACAACATGAATCCACACATTAAGTTTTTTAAAGATGGGTATACGGGGCAAGTTGTGTGTGATAATGTTTCTGAAAATAGGCAATTTGGATTAGGCATATCAGGAGAATTAGCTAGTTCTGCATTATTTGAAATAGCGCTCAATTCATACAAAAACAATAAAACAATATACAATAAATCATTGATATATATAACTAATTACTACTTTTTATTATATACGTCATACTCTTTTTTATTTGATGATAAAAATAAAGCTAATGATCCAGTTAGAGTAAGAAAAGCTTTAAATATCAGTGAGATAGAGTTGTTTTCCATAGTCTTATTTGATACTTGGTTTAATCATAAGAGGATACATGGCGATTCTAATGTTGAATATAGCCTCTATTTCAATAAATACAACGATGGAGTGTTTTATGGTCTCAAATATATCTTTTAGGATGCATTCAGGACACCAATATTAGCCCTAGGATAGATTTAAAAATAAAAAAGGTAGTAAGTGTTGATAATTTAATTCAAGATGATTATGAGGTGAATATGAGCTTAGATATGATGGGTAAGAAAATAATATTGGAAGGAGTTGTTGGTTCCAAAGCTTATGGGTTGGATACACCTGAAAGTGATACTGACATAAAGGGTATTTTTATGTATCCTATTGATGATATGTTATCATTGACAAGAGGTAATGATACTGTCAATAGACATAACCCTGATATAGAATATCATGAAATAAAAAAATATATTCGACTAGCTCTAAAGAGCAATCCTACCATTTTAGAACTTTTATACTTGGAAGATTATCTCAAATTAACAAAAGAGGGCGAGATGTTGATAGATATAAGGGATTCATTTCTAAGTAAAGATATATTCAACTCATATGGTAACTATGCATTAAACCAAGCTAAAAAACTATATAAACTATATAAATCAGGTAAAGAACATGTTAGACATAAAAAACATGCTAGACATTGTTTTAAACTATTACATCAAGGTGGTGAATTATTGAAAACTGGATCATTAACAGTAAGATTGGACGATCCAGACATGTTTTTTAATATAGGAGAGATGGAAATTAATGATTTAATGAAAACATTTTCTCAAAAATATGATGAATTTAAGAATATAAATACGGATATTCAAGATGAGCCGGATATACAAAAAGTTAATGACCTATTACTTAAAATTAGGAGGATGTATTAGTGAAAGAATATAATGTTATATACAGAGAAGTTAAAAAAATATTATCTCCAGTGTACTTGGTTGGAGGGTCGGTTAGAGATATCATATTGGGAAGAGAACCAAAGGATTATGATTTTTGTTGCCCACATAATCCAGATGAGATAGAGGATTTAATAAAAAAATCCCTAAATGAGCATTGTGATCATAGAAAGTCTTACAATGTAGGAAAGAAGTTTGGCACTTTAGGATGTAAAGTTTTAGGCCATGATGTCGAAATAACCACCTTCCGAAAAGAAAAATACTCTCACAATAATAGAAAGCCCGAAGTGGAATTCGTTAAAGATATAACAGCAGATTTATCGAGGCGAGATTTCACAATTAACGCTATAGCTTATCGTGATGGTCGTTTTATAGACCCACACTGTGGTAGAATGGATATTATATCCAATAAAATAAAAGCAGTTGGAGAGCCTAAACAGCGTATTAAAGAAGATCCTCTCAGGATGCTTAGATGTGCAAGGTTTGCTTCTCAGTTAGGTTTTGAAGTAGATCAATATTTATTTGGTAATATAAGCAAATGTGCTTACAAAATACTTCATATATCTAAGGAACGTTGGATGCAGGAGTTGGATAAAATCTTATTGTCGGATAATCCTATACCTGGATTAGATATTTTAATGGATACTGGATTATTAAAGTTTATTATTCCAGAATTATCACTTCAGAAGGATTATGATCAAAACAATTCCCATCATAAACATGATTTATGGACTCATACCAAATTAACTGTTGATGCAACTCCCCCAGACATCAATATGAGGTGGGCAGCTTTATTACATGATATAGCTAAACCATTTACAGCATTCACAAAAAGGCGTAGTACTCATTATTATTATCATGATTATCTAGGTGGTGATATAGTAGAGCGCATAGGCAGACATTTGAAATGGTCTAATGACAGGAGGATGGTAGTTAAAGATTTAGTGTTAAATCATCTTAGTGTTCATTCTGAATTAAGACAATACGATATTAGCGCCCATTAGGTATATTTATGAACTATAAAGAAACAGAAAAAATAGTTTTAGATAATCTAAACTTAATAAGGGGTATGTCAGCTAGTGAAGTGTTAGATGAATTTAAAATAAGTAGGCAATATTTTAAGGCAGTTAGGGAAGTTCATAATATAAGATTACCCCATAAATTATCTTTAGATTGGGATTCTATAGTAGAAGAATTTGGTTATTTTTATGTTAGGGATATGTTAATAGATGTATATTTTAATTCCAATAGCTCAATAGAAGCAGGGGAGAAGATAAATGTATCTCATGTTACAATACTGCGTAAAATGGAAGAATTAGACATACCAAGACGAACACCATGTTGTATAAAACAACCTAAGAGAAGAAATACCCTAAAAGATAAAATAATAAAAAATAAAGATATAATTAAAGATTTAAATGCTCAGGCTGCGTGTGAAAGGTTTGGTTTATCTAGGTCTTTTTTCTATACTATATGCAGAAATTACAAGATAGATTTTCAAAGACAAGTAATTCCTAAATCTAAATTTAACTGGGAAAAAAAAGCCAAAGAGTTGAATTATGATACCGTGGAAAAAATGATAGCTTATTACTATTATGATTGTTCTATGTCTTTAGAACAAACAGGTAAAAATATTGGAGTAAAGGGTGGTAGTGTAGCTTATAGGATGGAACAGTTAGATATGCCAAGGAGACAGAAGGGTTATATAATAAAGTCTAGTGATTGGGAAGAGTGGGCTAATTTACTTGGCTATAATAGTGTTAATGATATGGTGGTTAGTGAATATGAAAAATGTGGCAGTCTTTTTGAATGTGCAGAGTCATTTGGTATAGATATACCAACATTGGTTAATAAAATGAAAAATTTAAATATAGAAAGAAATAAGCAGGGTCAAAATATGATAGATTTAAAAGAGCGTAATTTTAATAAACTTAAGGGTATGATGGATGACTATGGACATATAGATTTGTCTAGAAGAGATATAATGAGGGAGGCATCAATATCTAGCCAAACTTTTAGTTCATTAAAAAAAGATTTGAATTTTACATATATAAATAGGGTGGAATATTAATGATAACTCAAGATGAAATAGATAAACATATAAGAGACAATGATTATATAAAATGTAATAAAAGGTATGGTGACTCAATAATTAAGCGTAGCTTTTGCGAAGAGAGATCGAAAAGAAAGATTGAATCAAATCAAAACTTTATATTAGGCGATAAAGATAGTCATCAAGACTATATTTTTCCTTTTGATGTGACGTGTAATAATTGTACATATTGGAAATATGCAGATAGGCTACTATCTATATAAATAATAACTTTGTATATTGATTTTAGGATATTATATTAATATGAATAAAATAATGGCAATAGATCCTGGTACACTTGAATCTGGATATGTAATATGGGATGGTAAGATTATACACTCTAAAGGTAAGGAAGATAATAAAGCAATTCTAGAGCGTATAAGAGATGTACGCCATACTTATGATTTTGAATTAGTCGTTATAGAAGAGATAAATCCTTACACTATGGGCAAAACTACTAGAGACACTATTTTATGGTCTGGTAGGTTCCAGGAGGCTTATGAAGGTTATGGAGGTGAAGTTGTTTATATTTCCAGGAACGATATAAGAATAGCTTTAACTGGAAGTGGTGGACCTAAGATAAATGATAAAATTATTAAGCAAGCTCTTATTGATAGATTCGCTTATGGTCAAAAGAATTACGGAAAAGGTACAAAGAAGAAGCCTGGGTTTTTTTACGGATTTAGGGACGATATTTGGTCTGCATTTGCTGTAGCAGTAGCTTATTTTGAAACTTATAATTGTGAATAATGTTTTAATTAGCAATCCAATACGTAAATGTTAAGTTTGTATATGAATACATAAGGAGGTAAACTAAAATGTGTGATTTTTTTAGCTTTATAAGCTATGGTGATGGCATAAAAAATGTAGTCATACAGGAATATTGGGAAGATATGAATTTGTGGTTGTTTTATAATATAGTAACACAATATGTGACACATAAAATAACAGATGTTAATCGTAAAAATATTTTAAATAGTAAACTATCAAGGATATTTGAAGCTTGATATAAGTAATATTGTAAAAAAAACGATGTTAATGAAAAAGAGGTTTGAATATCTTACTAATTAGATTGTGGTGGTAAATTATAAATAACTTGACAATACATTAGTTTTAATGCACTATGTAATGTATCTCTATAAAAGGCGGTGATTAAATGTTATGTAATAAATGTGATAATAGAGAAAGATGTATAGAATTATGTGAAGATGCTGAAGATTATGTAAATCAAGATTATATTTCTCAGATTTCTGGATCAGTTCAATATAAAGAAGGTATTGATTATAACATAATAGAAGCATTAGATATGGGCGAAAAAATTACAACTGATTCAGAAGAAATAATAATATATGAATATTTTATTAAAGGTGGTAAAAATCGTAAAACCCAAACCCAAATAGCTGAAATGCTTAGTATAACTCAACAACGTGTAAGCATGGTAGTCAAAAAATACAGGAAAATACTACGAGATAACCTTAAAAAATAGGCGGTATTCCAATATATAGTATAAGCAAAACTATATAGGGGGGGTACTTTATGAGCAAGAAGAAGAAATGTAGCTTCAATGGTGGGATGGATTGCAGATATAGGTCTTGTCCATTTAAAAATGATAAATTTTATCACAAGTTAGGTATTTGGCTATCTTGTGAACCATATCAATATTCTGTTGGTGAAGATGATTTAATAGAGTTAGCTGATATGTATCTATGTCTATATGATATGGAAGACCTTTTAAGAAAATTTTATATTACGGAAAAAGTTGACTCACATACATGTGTTAAAATACATGAATGTTTTTCTAGGTATGTGGATCGTTTTATTAAGTCGGGGGATTATGGGAAGGGTTGATTGGGATACATATTTTATGGAAATGGCCTATTTAGTTTCCAAGAGATCAACATGCATCAGGAGACATCATGGGTCAGTTCTAGTTAGAGATAATAGAATTTTAGCAACTGGATATAATGGATCAGCGTCTGGCTATAAGCATTGTAGTGAAACTGGTTGTATTCTTGAGAAGCTTAATATACCTTCAGGCTAGCAATACGAAAAATGCGAATCAATTCATTCCGAATTGAACGCCATAATATCAGCATCCTATAGTGGAACATCAATAAAGAATTCCACCTTGTATTGCACAGGATTCCCATGTGTTATGTGCTCCAGGGCACTGGTCAATGCCGGAATAGAATATATATATTATGGTGGTGTGTCTCCAGTTGTTTATGAGAATTCAAAGGATGTATTGGATAGCTGTGGAATAGGGTATCGGTATATT
>Ga0233415_10000948_pt1 | contig 13006 bp, 20 predicted proteins | sample Na_anoxic_12_MG_FD_188631 | JGI IMG/M metagenome (GOLD analysis project Ga0233415, IMG submission 188631) | Seawater microbial communities from Saanich Inlet, British Columbia, Canada - Na_anoxic_12_MG | ecosystem: Environmental > Aquatic > Marine > Inlet | place: Canada: British Columbia... | reverse complement strand
AAAGCTGTAGAAAAATAAACCTCTTTAAGTCCTCCTATCGAGTCTTTGCAAGGTTCTACTCTTCCTTTAGTTAGTGGGCATGCCATAATTTTTAAATTTTAAATAAAAAAGGTAGGCAGGAAATACCTTACCTACCCTTTTCTATGTTAGACTATTTATTAAGCTAGAGTTTGTAGTACAAGGTCTGCTCCGATGCCATATTGAACACCTGCAGTATATCGCATTACTACTCGAACATTTTGTGAACCATCAAGGTCAGCCATATCGATAACTTTAACTTCATTTTGGTCAGACAATAAGCCAGTACCAAAGTAAATGTTAGAAGCTTCTCCAGCTACGATGTGGTCAGCAGGCATTCCTGGTGCGTGTTGGATTTTGATACCTTCAAAAGAAAGTGCATTACCCATATTGTACCATTGTGCTCCTTTAGCATCTGTACCAGCAGCTCCTTGTCCTGAGGCAGCAAAACCACCAAGTGAACGAACATAAGCTTGTAAAGCTACAGTAGGTACATAGATTGTTAAATCTTCTTTTCCATATACGGAAGAAGGAATAGCATCAACTACGTTTCCAAGTAGACTTACAATGTTTGCAGACGTATAAGATGTTTCAGCTCCGTTTGCAGCGTCGTTTACATCAGCATCAGCAGCCATAAGTACTGTAAGGCCATCGAATTCACCAGCAGTTGCGTTAACACCAGCCCAAATTGTTTGCTCTGTTTTTTCAGCTACTTTAGCAGCTACGTGACCAATTAAAAAGTCAGCAAAAGATGGAGGTAGGTTGTCAAATGCAGAGTACCCCATTTCTACGGCTTCCCAATCGCTTCTGAAGTCTTTTTTGCAAAGCTGCAGGTTAACTTGGAATTCCTCAGGTTGAAGGATACGCTCTGTTAGTGTAAGTGTAGATGTAGGGTCAAAATCACAAGTACCATCTTTTACGATAGCATCTGTAGAAATTTTCTTTACTACTTCTTTAAATTTAACATTTGGTTTGATGGTGATTGCACCTTCAGCCAAAGTTTTTCCGCTCAATAGAGCCGCAGAGATATATTTACCTGCAAACTCCCCAGCGTAGGTAGTTGTAATAGATGTGGTTGTTGCCATTATTTATTATTTATTTATGTTGTTAAATACTCTATCTAATGTAGAGTGGGGTCGTTTTTGTGAAAGTAAGTTTAATTTTGTTTCAACTTTGCTTTCTGGTGAATGATTAACTCTCTGAACTGGCTCTTCACTTAGTTCAGTCTTTTCTTGAGCGGCAAGTGTCTCGGTAAACGCGTTACCAATATCGTCAGCACTCATTTCCTCTTTTGGTTCAATCATTGATTTTATTTCTTCAATCATTGAAACAACTTCGGCTAATTCTTCTTTAGTGACATATTCTGCCTCTACTTTTTCTTCTTCTTCCGCTTCAACTTCTTCTTCAGCAGCTTCTTCTGCTTCATCCTCTGCTTCGGCAGACTTAATCTCAGCAATAATACCTTCTTCGGTTACTACTAAAACATTTCCGTCTTCGAGTTCGTATTCGCCTACTGGCAAAGCTACTCGCTCATCTTCAGTTACAATAAATACTTCCGCGCCAGCTTCAAAAGCTTCTGCTTCTAATATTGTTCCGTTTTCAAGGGTCATTTGAGCAAGCTCAACTTTTTCCGCTTCAACTTCCATTCCTAGAAGTTCTTTTACTTGTGTTAACATATCATTCGCTTTCATTATATTATTTTATACTTTTATAAGCTTGATTAAGCTTGTCTATGCCTTTATTCAAACGATTTACAGTGTTAATAGAATCATCATATTTAGGAAAAACATCTCTAGGACTCATACCTAATTCTTTTGCTGCTCTTTCAACTTTTGACAATTGGGTTAAAACACCATCTATAATAGCGCGACTGGCTTTAATATCAAAACTAATTTCTGATTGTAATTCTGTATTGAGTTTAGTAGCTCTTTCAAAGTCTTGTTTAGCTTTTTCAAATCTATCATTTGCTTTTTCAACCCCCTTATCGACCATTTGAATTTTTCTAATTGTACTTTCAGCATCGTTAACCAATGAGTTTAACGCACTTTCAATACTTAAATCTACTTTTTCAGTAGATAGTTCTACTTTATCTTCTTTAAACTTGTCAAAGATTTTATTTACTGCTGGATTCATAATAATATAATAGTTTATTTTTTATTTGTTACATTTTCATATTTTACCAATACCTTGAGCTGAGTAATCTCCGGTGCAACATTTACGTGAATAAGTTTGACCGTCTTTACATAAACAAGCACGTTTGCCTGTGTTAGGACTTGAATAAAATCTTTTAAATCTGTCGTATACTTTTCTCATTTTCCTTGGCCTCTATATTTTTGTTTATAACCTGATTGACCTTTACTAGCATTCTTACTATGTACACCTGGTCTTTTAGACGTACTTGAACGTGTAAAGTTATTTATTATTTTTTTTGCCATTACTTTTGTGGTACACAATTAGGTACTTTTCTACCGTTTTTCATTTTAAACCCAATCATCTCATAGCCTTCGTAGCAAGGTTCCTTTAAATCAAGTACACCAAGTTCTTTTAGTTTACTTTCTGCCCAACGTTTACCGGCTTTGCCTCCCCATAATAAATAAGAGATAGTACCACAAGCTTTAGTATCGCCTTCGTCGTAATATGTTTCAGCTCTAGATAAATAAGAATGCATACGTTTTATAGTTTGTACGCTTATTGGTTTGCCTTGTGCTAATTGTTGTGCTCTTACCTTACCGACTTGTGTAGCACATTTATTGTCTACCTTCTCGTTTAATTCAAGGCCTCTCTTGGCATTGTTTTTTACACCGGATGGATAATCACTATAAGACTCCAATTCCATCGTCTGGCCTTTCTTATATCGCTTGTCTTTTTTAATAATACCTTTAATAGTAGAAAGTAAATGCTCTGCCTCTTCGTTTTCTATTTGAGCAAGCTCGTCTTTTATTGCTTGGTCGTTTGGTTGTTCTAATTTATCAGCAAAATAACCTTCGATAGAAAATCCTTTGACTTTGCCAGCTTTTACTTCTTGCCAAACTTGGTCATTATTAACTTTAACACTTACCATCCAGGTTCCTACGGGTACATCTAAGTCATACTTTCTAGACTTGTCTTGTATATCATCTTCTACTAACCAAGACTCCACCACGGCCATTCCTTCTAGTTTTATTTGGTGTTCAAACGTAGAATTGTTTTGCTTACCACGCATTAAAAATAATTCGCTAGCTTTCTTTACTGTTTTCTTAGAAAAATAAATATAGTACTCTTTATCTTCACTTTTTCTATAAATAGGTTTGTTTGGTATAAGTGCTGGTCCCATTAAGATACGCTTTTCAGCATCTACTTCAGCTAACTTAAATTCTTGATTTTTTAAAGCAACAAAGTCTGACTCAATAGCTGGGTTTTCTACGACAGATATCGCATCAATCCCAGACATGTTATTTTCCTCGTCTATAAAAAGTTCTATAATATCCATATACTAATAATAATAATTTTTATGTTTTGTTATATACTTGCTCCTTCTACTATATTACGTTCTAAGCTTTGGGCAGATGTTACATCTCCAGAAGTTACATAAGTTTTTATTGGTCTTTGATTTGCACCTGCTATTGTCTCAGCTAATTGGTTTTCTCCACTTGCTCCCACTATATTAAATGCAGGTGGTGCACTTGCTGCTGTAGTTGGTGCTGATAATGTTGGTGTTGCTCCTCCTCCTGCTCCAGCTTGAGAAGCGGCTGACTTAGTCGCCCCAATAGCTGATTTTACCGACGATATAATACCGGCTCCTGTTGCTATAGCTGATACTATAAAAGGTATATTCCATGGTGGAGGTGCTGAGTTAGCTGCTTTACCAACCGAACCCGCTACTTCAACACCAGCTTGAGCACCAGTAGTTGCAGCATCTGATAAAGCCTTTTTTGCATTTGCTATTTGTGACTTAGCATTAAGTATAAACTCTTGCGCTACTAAAAATTGTTTTGCTAATAACGCTGCTTTACCTAAAGCTGTTTCTTTTCCTACTAAATTAGATATTGTATCTACTGTTTGTTTCTTAGAGTCTCTTTTCTTTTGCTCTAAAGCAGCTAATAATTCAGCTTCCTCAATAGCTTTTTCCTTAGCCTCTTCTGCTTTTTCAGCAGCCTCTTCCTCGCCTTCTTTTATCTCCTCTTCTCTTTCTCGTTCTAAAGCAATTCTATTTGATATTTGTTCTGACCTAAAACCTTCTATTTGTGCTAATACAGCTTCTTTTTCTTGCTGTGCTTCTAGTAAAGCAATATAGTTTTCTTGTGAAGCATTCTTGTCATACTGTGCTTGAGCTGCATCTATCTGTACTTGTACTTGTGCAAGCATTGCTTCGGTTTGCTCGTCTAATACAGCTTTTAATTCATCGTTAGCTTTTATACGGTCTTCTATGTTCTTAGTGTCATCATCTCTTATTTGTCGTAATTGTTCCGCTTGTCTATCGTAAGTCTCAATTAAACCTTGTTGTTTTACTCTTGCAATCTCAGCAGACTTACCTAATTCTACATTTGTTTTAGCAGACTCAATAGCGGCTTTTATACTTATTTTAGATGTATTTTCAGCAACTGTATTTGCTATAGCCCCAACTTCAGAAACGGCCTCAGAAAAGTTAGTGACAATAGATTTACCAGCTTCGGCAGCATCTTTACCTGTTTCAAATACCGCGGCTTTAGTTTCTAGTATACCTAATTGTAATTCAGCTATTTTATCAGCATCTTTACCTCCAAAAAAAGATTGTTCCCAAGCTAGCTGCGCTTGTTGTAGTCCCATTTTTATACCTAAGAAAGCTAGTTTTAAAGGGGTAATAACTATAGTCAATACACCTTGTAATACTTGTCCTAAAGCATCAAAGTTTTCTTTAGCGCTAGAAACACTTTGGTATGTATCAACAATAACACCAACAAATTGATTAAATACAAGTGATATTGCTTCCATGGCCGTAGCAAATGTATCTGCAACCTTTTGGTTTTGCATAAATACATCTTTTAGCATATTAAAAGCGGATACAACAATACCAAGCCCTAATGCGCCTTTAAATAATTTGCTTATACCGCTTAATACTTTAAAAGATTTTTTGCCTTCTTTAGACACATCTTTTAAGTTCTCATTTATATCTTTTGTACCTTCAGTGACTTTCTTATTAAGCTCAATTATCTCTTCTTTTAAAGCCTCAATTTCTTTTACGGCCTTATCAGTTTTTGCTTCTAATTCTATTGTCTTTTTGACCATTGTATCTCTTTTTTAAATTTTTCATAAGCTTCTTTTATAGACTCTGGGTTTTTGTATTTACCTTTTGCTATTTGTACAAGCTCGTTATTTGAGTCTGTTAATTCCAATCCTTTTAATATACTTTCTATCATAGCTTATTTAATAATTCAAGTTCGCTTTTTCCTGTTAGTAGGTTGGTACTTATACTATTTATCCTGTATTCATTTCCTGCTACTACAAAAGTATCTCCTAAGTTGTAATTAAGTAATATACGCATAGGTAAATAGGCTTTTAATTTTGTAAGTCTTTGTTTAGGATTAAACACACTTGTTATATAATTAGAGTAATAAACACTATATAAAGTGTCCTCAAAGTTTGTGTTACCAGTCCATTCACTAGCTTCCCTATTAAAATTAAATTGATACTTATTCAATGCAGAACCGCTTAAACTCGTTGTGTTAGATGGTAAGTTAGCTGAGTTTACTTCTATGTGGCTTGTGGCAACGTCATTTTCATCAACAACATCCACAAAAGATATACCACCGTGTGAAGCTGAAAAACCAAGAGTAATTGGGTAAAATAAAAGGGGACTTCCTAAATAAGCATTTTGGCTTTTGTCTACGTTATAACCCCACTGTATGTTTTTTTGTGCTCCATTATCTGCATCATTTAATCTTTCGTATAGTAAGTGTCCAAATGGCAACTCTATTCTGTACAACCTACCTGATAATTCTGTTTCTCCTGCGCTATAAGATATTTTACTCCAATCTCGGTTATTTATCTCCCCAAACTTATTAGCTAAAAACGTCTTAGTGTCTTTAAATTTAAACTCAATTTCTTTAAATGGTAGTGCAACATCCACCTTACTACTATTAACATCTACAAATTCCGTTATGTCGTATGTATCTGTGCCTATATAAAAATCATCTAATGGCTTCACTTGTATAACACCATTCTCTACAAAAGCAGTGAGATTAAACGTCTTAAATATACCAGTAAGAAAGTCTATTATTTTAATGTCAGGCATTTGCTTAGAAACATTAAATACAAACGTTGCATCGGTTGTGAAACTTCCAGTACTGTAAAAAGCAGTTTGAGGTATAAAGGCTGGGGGTTCTCTGTACTCAACAGACCAAGAAATGCTTGAAAATATTATTGCTGAGTCTGCTGTTATAGAAACAGTATAGCTACCATCTCCATAGGCAAAATCTCCTGACAATCCATCAACAAGTATTGAACCAACAATGTCAGTTTCTACATATACGCTTTGACCATCTTTAAATATTTCCAACTTGTAAGGAGCTGTACTTAAAGTATTCAAAGACAATGTAAAGCTAGTATAATATTGTAAAGCTACACCTGCAACAACGTTTAGGGTAGTATTAGTTATACTAAAACCTTTGACTGGCCCTAATGTTGGTGTCCATCCGTCTACTTCTGTTGTAAATGATGATATATTACCTGATAAATCTTCTACAAACCCTGACTTTCTATGTAGCCATAAAAACAATCTATTAAACTCATCTATATTTGTATTCTTAAAAAAGTCGCTAGAAAAAGAAAGACCTAAGTCTGTTTCTATTTGTTCTATAATCTTGTTTACTCTTATAGCGTATTTTAATTGGTTCCACTTTACTCCGTGTAGGTTATTGCCTTGCCCTGAATGGTAGTATAAATTACCGTCATTGCTTATATGCTCTGCGCTATCGTAGAATAATCTTTGTGAGTGTGTAATTAATGGAGCAACAATATCATTACTCAGATAACTAGCTGTTAATCTATCCTCAACCGTTGCAGCATCATAATCTAAGTTATAGGCTGAGAAATCAAGGTCTGATAATTTTTTTTCTCCTAGTTTGTCTTTTAAATCTACAATATCTCCAAAGAACGTAATGCGATATGTATGTGCTTTGTTGTTTTTTAAGTCTACACCCTCTAGTTTTATTTTACCACTTCTAAATGGTAGATTGTTTAATTCTATTGTAGCTGTTACTTTCTTACGTGCGTCAAAGCCATTTATAATATCAAAGTTGTAATAGTGTTTAAACAGTTTATTGTTATCCTTGGATGCAGGGACACTAAACGACTGAGTGAATGAAGTAAACACTTTTTCAATGTCTTTTACATTTTGTATGCTATCAGTAATTGTAACACTTTCGTCTTTAAACAATTCTACTCTTTGCCCCGCTATGTATAGCTGTATTATCATCTAACTGTATTAATTTTATCAAATGCATAATCAAAGTCTACTGTATATTGTACAAGTCTATCGTTAAGGCTTGTTTTATATGTTACACTTTGTGTCTTAGGTATTACCGCCAATACTGTTTCTAAGTTGTTGCTATCGGGTGCAGGGTCTAATAGTTTAGTTAACCATACTTGCTCTGATAACATTAGTTGTTTAATTACCTCGTTATATTGCTCGTTTAAATAGTTTGTATTTAATGTGATACTTTCTTTACCTAACTTATTATACTGAGCTACTTGTGGCTTATAACTATCGTATGTTAATGTATCAAAGTTTACTACATTAGCTTTATATGTTTCTCCGCTAGTTGATATACTTTCTGTAGATTTTAAACTAAAATAAAGGTCTTGTAATGCTCCAAACTTATTTACAAATGTTATTTTATAAGGGTTGTATCTTGTACATGGCTCTGTATTGACTCTAATCACCTCAGTTCCATTATCTGAATTAATATATAGTTCATCTACTAAACCTATATCAACAGCGTTTAAAAAGGCTTGTAATAGACTGTTATCCTCAAATACACCGCCATCTGCTAGTACTCGTTCTTTGTATGCGTCTGTATTATCGCTACCTAATACTGATATATATTCTATTTGACCATTAGTATTGTTTACATCTACCCCTGTTGATGGTATTGGTTGTACTCGCTTTACTTCTCCTTTATATAAAAAAGATACACTATCTGTATCTTCTGTAAATATTGGTACTCTTAAATTATAATCGTTTAATCTAAATATAGTATTGTTACTTTGTAAATACGTTCTACTTAGCTCTGGGTTAATATTATCTTCAAAATAACCATAACCATCAAAAGCAATATAATCTATCTCTGTAGGGTTTTCTGTACCACCTGTTGTTGTTATGGTAAAGTCTGGTCTAACCCAAACTGTTTGGCTATCATATTCTCCATCAAACTCAATGTATAAATAATCTCTAATAAGCTCAGCTATTTCAAATACAACATAGTTGTTGCTTGATATTGGTGTTTTAGTTATTGTATACCTTAATTCACTAGATGTAGGTGGTGTTAGTTTAGTACCAGTGTAAATATATAACTGCATCTGTACGCTAGTTATTGTATTTGCTGATGGTGTTACTTTTAAATAATACGGACTTCTTACATTTATCTTAGTTGCCATTATAACATATTTTTAATATCGTCTCCAAAAGCTGCTGCTAAATCTTCTGGTAATCTTTTAATTGCTCTTTCAAAAGGTTTTGTAAAAAACAAACTTGGTTTTATTCCTTTTTCGAATATACTTCTAGAAATTAAAAAACCTATAGTATTATAACTACCTTTCTTAAATCTTCCTTGTTCGTCTCTTAATCTTATATTTTTTTTCTTAGCCCATCTTGCCAAAGGTCCAATAGGTGGTTTTTTGTTTGTATAGTTAAAAGGTGTATCGTATTTCTTTTTCTTACCACTAACACCCTTATCCTGAAACATACCGTAGTCTTCCATTTCAAAGTAAAGTCTAAAGCCAGCAGGAGACTCATCAAGAAAACCTTGTAACGAATTATAAAGTTTTTTATCAACATTCTTTTTCCCTTTAGTAAGGTTAGTACGAGCTTGTTGTATAACATACTTCTTAAAATCATCTAAAGCTTCTTTAGTTCTATTTAGCATATCGTCATATCATTTTGAATAACTACATCAAAAGTACCAGTCCAACCAGCTAACTTGTTTTCAAATCTATCTACGAATGGTTCACAATTCATATCACCTTGTAGTTGATATTTGTCTACATACAAATCACCTCTTTTTAGAACAGTAGCAATTCTAGTCAATATAGCTAATTGAGTGTTTAATACGTCTTGCTCATTATCGTTACCTACAAATATGTTTGTTGTTTCATCGTTAGATACATCTACAATATCCATAGCCAATATAGACATGTTAAATGTCAATGTTTTTTCTTGTACTGTTACATTGTTCACCATTACGTGAGACAACGGATATATGTTTTGTTTATTTAAATCAACATCGTCAATACCTCCAAAAGACACAGTATTAACAAATGGCTCAGCTGCTAATTTATTTTTTATCTTTTCGGTAACACTATAAAATCCTTTCATCGTTTCATTTTTGATTTTATTCTCTTAGACTCAATTTCGTTTTTTTCTTTTGTAAAAGCTAAGAACATTAAACATTTATGAAAGTTTGTATTTTCAACCTGCTCAAATTCTTTAAGGCTTCCTCCAGCAATTGCCCATATTGATTGATACCATCCCCATTTTCTACCGAAGTTAGATGTTTCGCTATAGTCTTGTTCCCCTCCATTTTCAAATAATTCAGGGTAGTTCTTAATAATTCGCTGCTTAAATTGTAAAAAAAAACAATTGAGCTTAAGGCAACATCCAAAGGCATTTGAGTCATATCATACTTTTCGTCTTCATAGTCTACTATATTGTATGAGTCTCCTTTAGTATCTGTTATTGGTCTATAGAGTACTTCCATTGCTTTATGCATATTTTTCCAATCAGCAAAATAAGTATCTAATGTGACATATTCGCCAAATGTAATATCATCAAGCTTTGGTACAAAACCGAACTCTAAGCCATCCATTTTAAATTTATGTATTAACTTACTGTCTTTGCTAAATAGCTCATTAAAGTGCTCTATAATGTTTATTAGGTCTGTATATCTAATGTTTGCAATGTCTTTTAAGTCTATCTTGCAAAATATCTCAACCATCTTTTGTTGTATAAACAAGTCTTGCTCTTTGTCTTTAGCAATTGCCAAAAACTTTTGGTATTGACCTAATGTTATTTCACTTAAGGAGTCTGGTACAAAAATATCAATCTTCATATTTATATAATAAAGATTTGAGTATACTGTATAAAGAGAAAAGGTGACCGAAGCCACCTAATCAAACAAATCAAAACAAACTATGAAAATCTATCCTCTTCTATATATCTGGATATAAAGTTCTAAAATGGCATCCTTTAATTGTTTTTGAGTATACCATTGCTTACCAAGTCTTTTAACACCTTGATTATTTAATTCTATCCTACACCAATTCTTACCGTACTTAGAACCGTCTGAATATATCTTGTTTGGTATTGGTACTGCATATATTGTTATATCTCTTTTGTTACACCAACGCATGGCTTTGAAGCCGAAGGTATTGTCTAAGAATTTTTTCGTATCTTTTATCTTCTTCTGTATAGACTTTGATGTTGCCATTATTGTTTACTGTTATAAGTCCAGTGTTTAATAGCTTTATCTTGCCTTGTTTCAAAGTGTTTAATAAATTCATCTTGTTCTTTTATTAGTTGCCTTAATGTTTCTACTTGTTGTTGTAGTGCTTCTGCAAATCTCATAATCCTATCCATTTATCAGCGTGTGCCATTAGTTGTAAGAAAGCAAAGGTTAATACAAATGCTCCTAAGTATATTATTGTGTCAAATATAATGTTTTCTATTCTACGCTTCATAATGTTTATTTAGGTAATCTTTCTATAGCTGATGCGTGTATTCCCTTGTTGGCTAATACGTCTTTAGCTGTTTGAACGCTGTATACGTTTTTAAGTACAATGTTTATCGTTACCCTACCTTCTTTGTTAGGTACAAATCCTGCTTGTGGGTTAAAGGTTACTGCAAATGTATTTTTAAATAATTCCATGATGTTTGTTTAAAGGGGGATTGCTCCCCCTGTTTGTTTTTAGTTATTTATAAAAGTGCCTTTTTTCCATTCGTGGTCTATAAATTGACCCTCTAAAGACATTGTTAAATCTCCATCTTTTGTTAGGTAAAACTGTGCGTTAGGAAGTGACTGTCTTACTCCTTTTATAATTTGTGTTTTTGAATAATTCATAATGTTTGTTTTTGTTTGTTTGATGGTACAAATATATAAACATCTTATAAACAAAAAAATTATTTGCTTAATTTATACTCATTATAAATAAGCTACCAGATATGGTATTCACCTTTGTTAGGGTTTTCAAGCTGGCTTGTTATAGCATACCTCATTGCATCAATGGCATGATTGTAAGCATCGATAGGTTTATTAAGTGTATTACCTTGCTTGTCAGTCATAAATATATAATTCCTAAGCTCATTGATTAAATTAGAGCTACGACTGGTTACATATACTTTATTCTGGTTTATTAGATTGATACCATACATAATACTATCACGTCCTTTCTTTACTGGTAGAACAGAATGGCCATAGTGGTTTAATTCAGCTATAGACTTAGGCTCAGCGCTATCTGCATATACAACATCTTTTATCTCGTTTGTTTTTAATAGGTTGCTTATCTCACTATTTAACAATCCTTTCTTATAGACTAACTCATCAAATATATAACCATCATTATATTTATACATTGCTACTAAGGATGTAGGGTCGTTACTGTACCCAAAGTCCATACCATAACATAGTATCCTAGCTTCTTCAGGTAAGTCTATTTCTTTCCAGTCAGTTATACATACACCTTCTAGACTACCCGTTTGACCTAGTCCATATACTTTCCACCAATTATCCCAGTATGTACTTGTCTTTGCTTTTTCTTTAGCTGACTCTATTTCACGTACAATTGTTTCTGGTAATGCCTCGTTGTCTAAATAAGTTAATGTAATAAAGTCTACATCATCATTGTGTATAACCTCCTTGTCAACCCAGAATGTACTAACCGGATTATAGTCAAGCCATATATCACCTGATGTTCTAATAGCTAATTGATAATAAGAGTCAAATGGTACATTGTTACACTCATTGACATATAGTATATTTCGTCTTGCTCCTCTTAATTTATCTGGTTGGTCTACCGAAAAGAACTCAATGTAGCTACCGTTTGTAAAGTTATATTTTAAAGTAGACTTATTAAACTGGCTATCTCGGTATCTATTAGTAGCCATCATTATTTTAAGAAAGTCTTTTAATGCACCTCTACGAAGATGAGGTATTGACTCTGATACAATAGATATTTCTAAGCCTGGTTCTCGTATTGCTTTGTCTATTAGTATTGGTATAATGCCGAATGTCTTACCAGCCGACGTACCGCCTCTAATAACCTTTACACGCTTTCTAAGCTTAGATAGTTTCCTTATTGCAGTTGTTACAATAAATTCCATTAAAGCTTCTTAGAGTTCAAATAAAGGTTGTTCTGTGTTAAGTGTAATATCTTTTGTTTCCTTAGGTTTACCAGCATAGTAGTTATAAAACAATTGTACATACTTAAAATCACCTTGCTCAATACCAGCTTCTAAAGCTCTAAATGCTTTGTCTTCTAATGGTGTAAGTCTTTCTATTAACTTAATCTCTTCGGCCTTAGGTTTTCTACCAGCTCCTTGTCTTGCTCCACCGTTATTTATTCTACCATCCATTTGAATTAGATTGTTTATTCAATTAAATAATAAAAAAAAGGTTTAATTGTTAAATACACTAAATACCAAAGGCTAATTGTTATCAATAAGATAAATGTCCAAACTATTCTTTTCATATTGTATTGTTATTTATATAGTAGTCGCAACCATTATTAACTATTGGTGCATCATAAAAATAAGATTGTC
>Ga0233415_10000946_pt1 | contig 13041 bp, 18 predicted proteins | sample Na_anoxic_12_MG_FD_188631 | JGI IMG/M metagenome (GOLD analysis project Ga0233415, IMG submission 188631) | Seawater microbial communities from Saanich Inlet, British Columbia, Canada - Na_anoxic_12_MG | ecosystem: Environmental > Aquatic > Marine > Inlet | place: Canada: British Columbia... | reverse complement strand
AGTGATAAGATATCTGGGTGGAGATTCTCCTGTTGTGGCAGATGAAGATGTGACGGAAACATCAAATCTTCCAGAAGGTCCATTGTACAAGATGGAAAATGGCGAATTGGTTCAGGTGGGAACACCTACTTATGATCAAGAAGTTCTTAGTGGTGCTGCTGAACCATATGCCGATGGAGTGACTGCTAGACCATCTACACAAAATTGGGATGGCATCCCAAAATAATATAAGGCGATGCAAGGATGCACGTTGGATACAGAGAACTTCCTTCCAAGAGAAGGTTTGGCGTAGAGCTAGAGGTGACAAATACGTGTTCTAAAGACGTAATTGGAATGTCTGTTTCTGGATATGAGGTTCTGCATGGAAGCAAAAAAGATGTTGTTGTCACCAAAGGCAAGGGCAGAGGCGGTTGGGCAGAAACTCGTCGTAATGATGATTTCTGGCATGTGAAATATGATTCCACTTGTGGCCCACTTGGAAAGTACAACGACAGTGGATGGGAAATCGCATCCTATATCGGTTGCGGCCACAATCACGTTAAATCAATTTCTGGCATTGCTGATTGGCTCGCCAACGCTGGCTTGAAGACCAATCGAAATTGCGGCTTGCACATTCATGCAGATGCAAGCGATCTCACTAATTCTCAAGTGGGATCTTTAATGGCTCGATGGATTAAAATCGAATCCTATCTCTTTGGCATATGCAGCAAGAGACGCAGCAAAAGCATATACTGTAAACCATTGAAAGAAAAGTACAGGGAGATGGTTGGTTTTGGATATGAGTACGATCCTCACAACACAGCTAGGTTTTGGTCGTTTATGTCTCCTAGAAATTTCAACACTCACAACAACGATGAAAAGAAATGTGCTTTGAATTTTGTGGGATATGCTTATGGGCAAATCATGAGCAATTATGATAAGTCTACGATTGAGCTTAGGCTTCCAGAGTGCATTTTAGAAACAGATCATGTTCTTAATTGGGTGAGATTGTTCTTGAATTTTATAGACTCTTGCAAAGATTATCCAGAACCCGGTCCTTCAGACCTTTTAGAGACCACTGATATTAAAGAAGTTTTAAGATGTATTGGCCTTCAGGAAAAAGAGGGATTTTTCATCTTAGATCAAAATTTGCTGGAAACGAAAAAATGGTTTTTGAAGAAACTTGCGAGAAACAAAGAGACTTCAGTTGTTGCTTTTGAGGCCAATAATTTACTTGCGTTTATTAGCCAAATCTGATACATATTACAGACAGTAAAACTACTTTACAACGATAACTTTATTAACTTAGATATACAAAGAAAAAGGTGATTACAATGGTTGTTACTAACCAAGAACTTGTGGAGCGATATATACCTTTGGCGAACAAATTGGCCTATAAGAAGAAGAGGTCATTGCCAAATTTTGTGGATGTTGAGGAGCTTAAATCTGCTGCTTACCTCGGTCTCGTGGAAGCGGCGTCAAGATTTGACCCTGAACGTGGAGTGGCTTTTTCAACCTTTGCCTATCCTCGGGTGTTTGGAGCGATCCATGACTACCTTAGAGAACAAGGATGGGGAAAGAAATCGGAGCCTAAGAGTGCTGTGAGCTTGGATTCAGAAATGGATGCAGGCGAAGGATGTGCTCTTAAAGATTTAATCGAAGCCAAGCCTGAGAGGAATGACGACGAGTTTCTTGAAGTCGTTTCTCAAAATCTTGACAAACAGGCTACGGCAGTCTTGCGACATTATTTTGTTGATGCGTATTCAATGAAAGAAGTTGGCGAAAAATTTGGAGTCAGCGAAAGCAGGATTAGCCAATTGATTAAGCGTTACAAAGATCAAATCCGGTCTGACTGGAACTCTAATGATCTTCGTTTTGAATTAGCTGCTTGATTGCTAAATACGCATGAGGTGAATCATGAAAAATATACTTAAGAGTCTTGCGATTATTGTCCTTTTTGCGTCCCCATGCTTTGGGGAAGGCATTAAAAGAGTTTCTTTGCCCTTAGAGGTAAAGCATGAGATGTTATCTGTCCCGAAAGAGATAGAAGGCAAAATCTGGAATCGATGGACAACTAAGAATTTTACCGTGTGCAGCCTTAATGACGCACAGGCCCAATACCTTCACAAGCGACTTGAGCTTGTGAAGGCATGGGTTCTTGCTCGATGGGGATTGTACGATGTTGATTTTTCAGCAGACTGCAAGCTCATCTGTGTTGATGACCCGGAGCTTTTTGAGAAGATGTTCCGTATCAAATCTACGAAAGTGGAAATAAGAAGAGACGCCAACGGAAAGATCAAAGAAACTGTGATCTTTCTTTTGCTTAACGATTCTCCATCCCGAGTTATTTCAGCACCCTTGACAGAGGTGTGTCTGGCAGAATTTTCTCAAAAGTATGATGCAAATTTTGGATGGTGGGCTTATCGTGGCATGTCCTTAATGAATGGCTCAATAGATCAAATACGGGCCGAGCTTAACTCAACCGCCGCTGTAATCAAAAATGATGATCCCTTGTATTTCAGCAAATCTTTGTTGTCTATGACCAAAGACGAATACAAGAAGTTGAGTGATGAAAAGAAGGCTCTTTATGACAGCAGTGCCATGTCCTTTTGTCTCTTGGTAAGAAAAGAATTTGGTCAAGACAAATTCCAAGAGTTCTTGAAGAGCTATGCTTCTAACGGAGGAGAATCTTCTGTTAAAGAAGTTCTGAAGTTCAATGACTGTGAGCACTTCGATATGACGTTTAAGAGATACTTGACAGATTTGACAAATGATTTGGTTGCTGGAAAAACTCCTGACCATTATTTGCAGATCAGAGAGAAGTAAATTACTTCTTCATCATCTTACGCATCTTTTTCTTCATAAGCTTTTTCATAAACATTGCGCCACCACCATTGGATGGCATTCCGCCACCCATTCCACCGCTTTGTCCCGGCTTGGCACCTGAAGCTCCATTTAGATATTGCGAGAATGGCTGTCCATCACTGGGCACTCTGTGCCCGGTATCTTTAGCGTTTACGTGCATGAACATTCCTTGTTCACTGCTATTGCCGTCTTCTGTCTGTAAGAATTGCTTGAACCTCATCATGAAAGTATCTATTGATCAAACTAAAGAAATTGTGTAACTTATGTGAATGAATGAAGTTCAAGAAGCAATGAAAGAGAGATATGCTCATATTCATCCTTTGATTTTCCAGAGGTCACTGGAAAGATCGAAGAATGATGGTGAGCTTTTCGACATTTTAGAGACGATCCCAGACGAGTTTCCCATTGTATGGGATGACGAAAAAAGGTCATGGGTCACTACAGAGGATTTAATACAATCCGAATTCGGAAAAAAGGTGGAATGAAATGTTGAGTATTTTAATGACAACAATGTTGACGGGTCAGGTGTATTATGAAGTACCACAGGTTTATGTGTGTCCTCCACCTGTTGTTTATGTAGCTCCAACTCATTATGTGGACATTTATCTGGGAAGGATGAAAGAAGAGACACGCTGTTATTCTTTGGTCCTCTACGGTTCTCGGGGATATATGAGAGTGCCAGTTATAAATGGATACGTCCCAGAGGTCTCAGAAGGCCGTAATAGGACTGTTTATGATTACAGGAGAAGAATACCGTATTCTAGGTGCATGACGCCTAAGAAGGCAAAGGAGAGGGCTAGAGTCAAGCTGAGAGCACCTCAAGTGATAAGAAAGAAGGAAGAACTGGAATTAAAAGGACCAATTGTTCCAAAACGTGAGGTTCTTCCACGAGTACCAGAACCTCCAGTTCAAGCTCCTAAGCGGGTGATAATGGCAGAAGATACGAAACGACCATCTTCTGTTGAAGACCAAAAAAATGCTTTTGGTCCAAGATATAACAGGAAGTTATAGATGCAATTGCATGAAGAGTATATCCACCGGCACAATTTAGATGTGCCGGTGGTGAGGTATGATAGCTCATCGCAAATTATCCTTCGGAGCAAAGAGAGTCCTTTGCAATGGAGGATAATATCTTGCAGATGGAGGACTAACGGATATCATCCCGGATACTTTGAAGTTAATTGCAAGAAACCTCTGAGGAACGGACACTACCAAGATAACGCATTGAAAAATGTCGCAATGGATAATCTTTATTGGGATGATTATGAAATAAAGATTCTTAATCTTGTCAATAATATAAAAAAGGATTATGTGGCGATTTCTGAGAAGGAGTCAGATTTAGCAGCATGGGAAATATTTCTTTTGATATATGACACGTGGTTGTCACAGAATATGCCAAAAGAGTTTTATGAACATGTTTGCGAAAGCATAAACTGGAACTTGAGTTTCAGTTCAAGAAAAAAAGCTTACAGAAATTCACTCATGTACATTAAAGGATCAGACGTGTGTGATGCGTACATCTACCAAATAAAATGGTTGAGTTCACGTCACTCAAAGTGGTTAGAAGATTTAGTCAATGCCTAAGAAATATTCACCCGTACAAATTAAGAATCCAACATCCCAGCAGCATCTACTTAAATTGAGGCCGGGGCAAGATGCCATTTTGTCTTTTGACTTTGACATATTTGGAAATTTTGACTTTGAGTTGGCCAGCGATTATTTGACTTTTGAATTTGATGGAAAAAACAAATATCGAATAGCACAAAAGGAAGACATCAATCCATGGGGAGACTATTCTTCAATGTTCTTGGGAGAAATTTGGATTGATTACAAGACAGCTATCTCAAGAGTCTCAGTAGTTCTTGATTGTATAAACAAAGAAAAGTCAGATCACATAACAGTAGTCAATCCTGACTGCTTTGATGTTCGAGTGCAGCCACATCAAGTTATTGAATTCATAGTTTATGACTTAGATTTTGGAAGCATGGACGAATGGCACTGTGAATGGAATCCGATGGATGATGTCCAGTTGGAACAAATTGGATATGATCATCTTAGTCTTCAAGCGTGGCATCAGTATTATCAACACGGAGATGATGATCCGGGGTATCGTTATGCAAGATATCCAAGGATAGAAATTGAGCCAAGCACAACTCAATGGACTAGGCAACATCATTTCTGGTACAGGTTTAATGAATCTGTTTTAGACATCTCTGCTGAAGGGGTGAATAATATAGGAAGCTTTGTGATCAAAGGTGTATCAGATAAGTTTTCTAAAAAACCTGATCTCTCTCAGTACAATTTATCTTTACATTTAGATACGAAGAAGTTTAAGAGAGGAAGGGTTCTGCACACACTTGGGTTAAAGAAGAAAGACGATTATTCTCATTACAGCTATACTTCCAATAATAGGAAGCCAAGGATAGTCCACGTCCCCAAGAAGACATTGCCCACAAAGAGAAAAGTTGCTATAAGTAACCTTCAAGCAACTTCTTTGGAAGAGGGTTGTAATATTCTGTCGGCCATGCCTGAAAGAAAACAAGATAATTACGAGCATGACAGCTACGATGGAGAATTTTATGGTTGCTCAAATAAGGACTTAAGTTGTTGGAAAAATCATCGACATCACATGCCGCATCCTCACCACATGGATTGAAGTTTGGCGATAAAAAAGTAATCCTGTCTGCAAATACAAATGTTAAAAAGGGGTCTTTTGCTTTAAGCACAGCACCTTTGAAATTTGAGACATGCAGGGAAAGGTTTGCCAGAAATTTCTTTGTTTCCAACAAAGGCTTTTACTTTAAGCACGCAGAAAATGGGAGCGAGAGTGTTGCAGCTTTTGTGTCCAAAACTGAAGAAATACTTAAAGTAAGAAAACGATCAGTGTTTTCTGAAACCAACGTAAGCTCCATTCTGTGGATAGAACCATGCCATTTTTGGAGGTCTTGTAGAATGCGTCGTTCTTTGTTGACCATAATTGTCAGAGCCGGTATTCTTTATGACTTAAAGAAAGACAATTACGAAGAGGCTTTGTTTAAGGAGCCGTATGTTGTTCCCACAAAGAAAGCTGTGATGAGATTCATGTATGGTTTCACGAAGTACAATGGACCATCCATGGACCCTACTACCAGTCTGGAGACAAAAGGGTGGAAGACAATATTTTCTAAGTTAAAGGAAGACGATATCAGAAAATATTTGGTCTCAAACAAGAAAGCGTATACTCCAGAATGTGAACTTGATTCAAAGCTTTGGTTGTAAGGAGTAAACTATGCCAAAAGTACGCCCGGTGTTAGGGCATTATTTCATAAAATACATGTCAGCTAATTATTACGATATTGCAGCACAGATCGAATGTGATAGCTGCGAGAGGTTTTTTAGCAAAGATGACATTGCATCTTTAATGAATGGGTCAGCTAGAGGCGCAATCATTTCTGACATAAAGTATCCTGTGGGATACATGATGTGGCACCCCGATAGGGAAAGACGCATTATTTCTGTAATTAACTTAGTCATTAGGAAAGATTACAGAAATAAAGGCTTGGGCAGCGAATTGCTCAATCATTTGACTGGTCGTATGCGTAAATCGGATTATAGAAAGGGCACTTTTCGGTCTGTTCTTTGCCCCATTAGGGAGAGAAACAAGGTTGCCCGTGGATTTCTTACAAAATTTGGATTTAATTGCAGCGGACTATTAAGAAACCACTATAATGAATATGGTGAAAGCGAAGACGCTTTCAATTTTTATCTTACAGCATATATGTCAAAAACAAGAAAGGACAATCATGTTGAAGAAAATCTTAGTAGTGGCGATCAGTCTAGCGTTTCTAAATGTTGCAGCATTCGCAGATGAGCCGGGAACAATTGCTTTGACTGGAACAGGAGTTGTTTCAGCAGAGCCAGACCAAGGATATATTACAGTCGGAGTTCAGACGAAATCAGAAACGTCTTCTGCCGCTGTATCTGAAAATACAAAATTGATGAAAGTTCTTTTTGTGTCCTTAAAGGAACTTGGGGTTGAGAAAAAGGATGTCAAAACTGTGAACTTTGCTGTTCAGCAAAGTTTCAGAAGTGTAAGGACTCCTCTCGATAATGGCAGACATACAACAACGAATGTCCCTGATGGGTTTGTTGTGATCAACCAAGTCAGAGTTACTGTTTGTGACCTGAAGAACATGGGAAAGGTCTTGGATGTGCTTATTGTTGCTGGAGCAAATCGAGTTCAGAGCATTTCTTTCGGGTCATCTGAAGCTAAAAAGCATTTGGATGCAGCAAGGAAAGCAGCGGTTCAAGATGTTAAGAGCAAGGCAACAATTCTCGCCGAGGGGCTTGACGTAAAACTCGGAAAGGTTAAAACGATTTCCGAAGGCAACTACAGCCCACGAAGAGAAACGTATTCCAGAATGGCTGTAGCATCAGCAGCATCTAATGATGTCCCGATTTCTGGAGGGTCTTTGACGTTTACCATAAATGTCAGTGTTGTTTGGGAATTGGAAACAGAAAACACCATTTTGAATATCACAGGCCCAGCTAAGTTGCCGGGAAAAATTGGACCAATAAAAATAGAATTAAAGAAAAATGAGTAAAGTATTTTTTACCGCTGACACACATTTTGGACATGGCAATATTATCAAATATTGCCATCGTCCTTTTCTTAAAGAGATTGACAAAAAAGCTCTTGAAGAAAGTGGTGGTAAGTGGCACGACGGAATGTGGAAGGGTGAGTTTGCCAGTCGATGGAGAATGTCCCGAGACGCAGTAGACATGATGAACGACCACTTAACTGATCAGATCAATGAAGTGGTAGGAGTCGATGATACGCTGTGGCATTTGGGAGACTTTGCATTTGCTCGCAAAGATGATTATTACAGAAAGTGTCGGTTCTACAGAGATCGCATCAAATGTCAGAACGTCAACATTATCTGGGGTAATCATGACACCCCTACATGTGATGAGCCGGGAGATGATGATTACGTGATTCGTGATTTGTTTAACAAAGCACATCATCTTCAGAGAATCAAGGTGACTGGCGCAAACATTATTTTGTGTCACTACGCAATGGCTGTTTGGAATAAGTCACATCGCAAGAATTGGCATTTGTATGGTCACTCTCATAGCACAATTGAGTCTGCATTGGATAGGCATTTTGAAGGACGCAGAAGCATGGATGTGGGTGTAGACAATGCAAAGCTTGTATTAGGAGAATACAAGCCATTTTCTATGGAAGACCTTCAACGAATTATGAGTAAAAGAGACGGTCATGTAGTTGATCGTCATGGCGATCAGAGACTAAAGAATCTTGGTGATGCTCCCACAGAAGAAGAGATTATGGAGCGTCATTGATAACTCCCGAAAAGCATAATGAACTCGGTTTGTTTCATGTTTCTAAAGAGGAATATGAGGAAGCCGAGTTTCATTTTTCTCAAGCTGCTGCCTTAGACTGGCACCCCATGTATTCATTTAATGCAGGGAAGGTGTGTGCCAAACAGATGAAGTTTGAAGAGGCAGAGAGGCATTTCAAGAAAGCCATACACATTGACCCGAACTATGCTTCTGCTCATTACGAGCTTTCTCTTGCTCTCGGCCTGCAAGGAAAATGGGAAGAGTTCTTCAAAGAATATGAATGGAGAAATGAGTATTTCTCTGATCTTGGTTTCTACCGTGACATCTATTCTTTTGGGCGCAAAGTTTTTGTGTGCAAGCAAGGAATCTACAGAAGCTTCTTAATGATGCCTAAGTTGTCTGATATCGGTAAGGAGTGACCTTTAAGGTGTTTCCAGTAGCACCAAGTGCTTGCCCGGTTTTGTTGATTACAACATATTTGTATTTTCCGGGAGATATGGGAATCTGTCTCAAAATGTGAGTTTGCGGACCTGTCGTGGCACGCATGTTAAACACGCCCACAAGATTTACTTGTGGAGGATCAATGGTGCTGTCTCCATCTTCCATTCCCACGCCATCTAGTTCTTGGGAGACACAATAAAGCTCTATCACGGCATCTGTGACAGGGGCGTATCCCATGGTTGAGTTGTGCCACTCTACATCATCAAACAGGTATAAATCTGCGGTTTCTGCGTTATCGATTAGAGATGTGCCTATGGCATTAGCATCATCAGCAAGAGCGTTAAGCTCTGTTGACATGTGTGTGATAACTGTTCCGACTTCCCATTGTACTGACGCCATTATTACCCCGTTTGATATCTATATGGTCTTCTGCGAAGAGTGTTTCCAGAAGAAGCAAGTGCTTGTCCTGTTTTGTTCCAAACAACATATTTGTATTTGTTGTTTGGGATTGGAACTTGTCTCAACATGTGAGTTTGTGCGGCGGTTGAAGCTCGAATATTGAAAACCCCAACTAAATTGCTGGATGGAGGATCAACAGTTCCATCTTCACCGTCTTCATAGCCAGTTCCGTCAAGTTCGATTGACACACAGTAGAGTTCGATTACTGCTCCAGCACTTGGAGTTCCACCAAGGGTGGCGTGATGCCACTCTACGTCATCAAACAGATATAAATCTGTCGAGTTATCAATTTCAGAACTGACATCTTTTGCGTCATCAGCAAGACTGTTTAGAGTCGTTGTTGCAACGCTAGAGTCAGATCCAGCTTCCCATTTAACTGATGCCATGTTTTACCTCATTTCCTCTATTTTTGAACGCATACAGTAGTTATTCGTGCTGGCGCAAAATTTGTACTTTACGATTGAATGAAAACAACGTATAATCGGATGACACTTAACTGCAATGGATTTGCAAAGGATAAATCATGGACGAAAAACCAGAAGAAAAAGCAGAAGAAAAGCCAGAAAACTCAAACAAAGGCGGCGGAAAACAGAAGGAAGAGGGATTTGAACTTGAGGGAATTGTCACTGAATCCCTCAAAGGAAAGTTTCGGATACATGCAGTCCCAGAAGGGGGACAAATTGATCCTGATAATCCCGGAATAGAAATATTGGGCCATCTGGCGGGTAAACTCCGCAAACATTACATCAAAATTGTACCCGGCGACCGGGTAAAGGTTGAAGTCTCTCCCTACGATCTTACAAGAGGTCGTATAACTTTTCGTTGCAAGAAATAATTATCTCCTTCATACTATATAAACATGAAGGAGAGAATTACAATGAGTAGATTTTTAGACAAGGTAAACAAGGGGCTTTGTGGTTGTTGTGGAAAGCCGAACAAAAAAGGTTCGATTTGCACCAAGTGCAATGCCAAGAAAACTAACAGTAGGAACAAGAAAAAAAAACAGGGTATTTGTGTCTATTGCGAAAACATTGTCCAGACGGATCATGTTGAGTGCGTAGATTGTCGAAATAAGAAAAGAGACAGGAGAAGGCAAAGATTTGAACAAGGTTTATGTCGTGAATGCAGTTCTTCGCTTGATATGTCGATTGATGAAAGTCATGTGTATTGTCAAGCGTGCCTCGTGAAGATGAGAAATAAATCTCGTGAAAAAGCCAAAGAACGATTTGCCGAGAAATATATTGGGGATGTTGATGGGTGGTCGCAACTTGAGGATCTTTATAAAAAACAAGGCGGCAAGTGTGCTTACTCTGGATTGCCGCTCACTGTAGGGGTGGATGCACACATTGATCACATTATTCCAAAATCACGAGGTGGCAAAGATGAGATCCAAAATTATCAATGGGTGTTACGAAGTGTTAATTTAATGAAGCATAGCATGTTGGAAGAAGAATTTTTATCTTTGTGTAAAAAAATTATTGATAATATGAGTCAATGAAAAAGTGAGGAACACATGACGATTTCAGTTGGCAATAGAGTTTTCCAAGATGCAGACGCACTTGAGAAGTTGGTCATTCATGCTGCGACAGAGTATGAGATCAATGGATACGTTGAAGATTTTGATGATGTTGAAATTACCGATCCAGAATACGATGAGATTCATGCTCATCTGAAAAAGATCAAACCGGACTCTGAGGCTTTTGAAGGAACAAGTCCTTCGACCGTAAAAACAGTTGGCTCTGTCGTTGTTCACGATCCGCCAATGACTTCCATCGACAAGGCCGATGAAAGAAAAGATGAGACTCGGATTGATGTTTACAATAAGTGGCTCACAGACACAGCACGACTTTTGGGCAAAAAGTTAGGACCAACGATTCAGGTGGATGGCGTAGATGTTGTGACGCCGGGCGAACTTGAACTTGCTCAGTCTTTCAAACGTGACGGAGTAGCTCTCCGAATCAATTATGTAAAAGGCCAACTGGTCAGTGCTGGTCTTCGTCCTCGGGATGGGGTCAATGGCACAGACGTAACACGTCACGCTAAGCACATCATCGGTGTGCCTGAAAAACTGCCTCATCCTTTCACTCTGTCTCTCAATGGAGAGATCGAATGTCATCTGGAAGACTTTGACGCCATCAATGCCAAGCGAGACGTTGACGGCGAAGAGCCTTATAAGAATCCTCGTGGTTACACCAATGGTGTAATGGGACGAAAGGATGCCAAGGAAAGCAAAGGGGCAATGCTTCGTGTCTCGTACTACTCAATCACAGGATTTGATGATTGGGAAAAGTATTACAAGACAGAAGGGGAGCGTGCGAGATGGGCCAACGGGGAGACTGGTCTGAATCTACAGAACCACAGGAAAAAGGGCTACTTCGTAAGAATGATGAAACATTCAAAATACGGAGAGCTTGGCCTGATGGAAGAGCGAGCCAAGAAAATTTGGTACTACACCGATGGTGTGGTTCTCAAGGTCAATGATCTTGAAGAGCAATTCGAGCTTGGTCATCATGGCGACGATAATGTCAAGCCGCCTCTCGGTGCATTGGCATGGAAGTACAAAGAGCCAACAGCAGAAGCAGTTATCACTGGTATTGAGTGGAAGGCTTCTCGTGTCGGTCGAGTTGTGCCGACTGCCTTGTTCAAGAAGCCATTTGTTCTGGCCGACACAAGCAATAGTCGAGCCACAGCGAACAACTATGGATGGATGGAAGAACGTGGCATCGGTGTTGGTGCTGTGGTCACATGTAAGAAGGCCGGAAAGATCATTCCCAACATCTGTGGAGTGGTCACGAAAGCTATCTTTGATCCACCAAAGGAATGTCCGACTTGCGGATCAGGTCTTCGTCTTCACATAAGCGACAGCGGGAATAAAGACCTCCGTTGTGACAATACGGATTGCGGTGCCAAGCATGTTCACAGTTGGATTCATTACATGTCCAACATGGGCGGAAAAGGTCTGGGAACAGCGGCGATGGAGTTGATTTTGCAGACCGGCAAAGTCAAGACGATTGACCAACTCTATAAGTTGAGTGAAGATGATCTTCGGGATGCTAACAGATTCACTGCTCGTGAAGCTCTGCTGGCTCTTGCGGCTATCTTTGTGATCACTCCGATAAAAGACAACACCAAGCTACGAAAGCTCATTGAATCGGCTCGTGCAGATAAGCAGAAAATTGAAGGCTGGAAGTTCTTCGCTGCTCTCGGTATTTCTGGAGCAGGACGCACAGCAGGCAAGGCTTTGACGGCTCACTTCAACACCTTTGAAGAAATCATGCAAGCGGATGAGGCTGAGTTGGAGTCTATTGATGGAATTGGATCAACAACAGCGGAAGCCATCAATCTGTTCTTCAGCGATGGTGGAGAAGAAATGGTCACAAGGCTGCTGGACCAAGTGGAGTTGATTCTTCCGAAGAAAGGCCCGTTGAGCAATACAAATTTTGTGATGACTGGCAATTTCGATCTTGGCAAGCCACATTGGGAGAGGCTTATTGAAGATCAGGGTGGCAACATCCAATCTGGCGTGAGTCGGAAGACCAATTATGTTGTTCAACAGCACGGCAAAACGGATGGAACGCCTTCTGGCAAAGAGAAGAAGGCCAATGACCTTGGAATCGAGATTATCTCCATTCCAGATTTGGAGAAGCTGCTATGAGTCTGCTTTTGTCTGACTTGAAAGTAATGCAGGATGGGTTGAGGCTACCTTGTAGCGAATTGGGGGACATGTTAGAGTTTATTTCGAGTGGAGGTGTCTTCGACGAAAATTCTCTAAAAGCTCATAACTCTGAACGGTCAAGTTTGATTGCGGTAGTCCAGTTCCCTGATGGCGAGTTGTATATCCGGGATGGACTGCACAGAACAGTTGCCATTTTCTCTGGGAGAGAATCAAAGGTTTTCTTTCCAGAAGAGTATGTGTTGGAGAAGTTCACCTACGAGCAGTTTGACAGTATCAACCTT
>Ga0233415_10000945_pt1 | contig 13043 bp, 12 predicted proteins | sample Na_anoxic_12_MG_FD_188631 | JGI IMG/M metagenome (GOLD analysis project Ga0233415, IMG submission 188631) | Seawater microbial communities from Saanich Inlet, British Columbia, Canada - Na_anoxic_12_MG | ecosystem: Environmental > Aquatic > Marine > Inlet | place: Canada: British Columbia... | reverse complement strand
ACCTTGAATCGGGTGTTCCGTGATAAACCACTAAGGGTTTACCGTTCTTATCAACAACCTTACTATCACCGAACCATTCCTTAAACTCAGGCGTTTGAATCTGATCGACCTCACCAACAGCGCCTGGTACGTCTGGTGGTGCCAATAGTACGCTTTCAGAGATTTTACCGTCGTCAACTGTTATTATAGCATCGTAGCCGTCAGTCTGCGCAGCATTTGATAAATCTTTCCCCGTCTTACCGTCGTACATGTTGGATAGATCGGTTTTCCACCCACCGTGTCTTGTTGTTTTATGATCAAGGACCAATGGGTTTTTAATTTCTACTGTACCTTGTTCAAACATGTCTTTCATTGGACCCGTTAACTCTACGCTACCCCCCGCAGAAATATATTTTCCATGAGGTTCGATATCTTGAGCAAACTGTGCACCCATGTCTGGAGACGACGTTTTATTGTGTAAATAATAAAACTTCATGGGTTTTCCTGTTTGTACACTACCACTCGGGAAAGGTGCGTCTGTCAGAGGTTCACCTTGTACAACCTCACCCACCGCACCAGGCACGTCTTCCCTAAGTGCGATCATCTGATCAAGTTTGGCTTGAACCGCTTCTTGTGTAAGTTCTGTGACTGTGAACGTTGCACCCTTGGCAGGTCCACTGTGTGCGGTGAACTGATATAGATTAGGTCGGCCCAATTCGCTCAGATCCATTTCACCGTTGTATTGAACATCGTTTCCATGGGATGTCTCATTAATCTGAGTTGCAGCATTTAGCCCATCGTTTTTCGCCGCAGTACCTATCGACGCTGGAATATTCTCGATACGCTGTGCCAATTCTGCGTCAATCGCTTCGGCGTTGTCGATGTAGAATTGACGATCTTCAGGAGAGGTTAAGCTCTCAACTGCCTCAATACGATCTGCAAAATCTTTTATACCCTGCTCAGTTTTGGTCACTGGAACGCTAAATCCAGCATCTGTCATGAGTTTAGATATAAAGGCATCCTCTGCCGCTTCGTCTCCTAAAATCGCCTCAATGTCTAATTCTGGGGCTTCATCGGTCAATTCCTCATCTGATACAAAATACTCACCTTCAGTTTTCGGCGCTACCATAGATTGGAGCTCGTCCATGTCCTTTGCTCTCATGACCTGCTCAACATGGTCTTCAACATCTATTTCAATCTGTGCAGCCTCAGTGGTAGCCTTGTCAAGCTTCCGCTGTTTAGCAACATCGTATCCAGTAGAAGAAATAGCGCCAGGTAAACCCATCACGGCAAAAGCCCTTGCAGATGCCATCATCGTTTCATTCAGTCTATCCGTGATATCTTTTATCTCAGGCATTGGTAGATCGGTGTCATTTAACTCGTTGGTGAGGTGTTTGGCGAACATATCTCCTACTATCATCACTGATTCCTGCACCAACTCTTGAGCAGTTTCTGTAACGATGGTTTTACCATATTGTTGTGCATATTTTGACGCTATTGGAATAAGAGTCTTAGAAGAGGCAAGATCTTTCAGGGTGTCATTCATAACTCTAGCTAAGAACTTTTTCCCCCCTGGTACGGTCTTCACCAGAGTTTTCATCTGGACCATATCGCTTAGACTTGTAAGGGCTCCGACCCCATAAGACGCAAGCCTAGCTATAGCAGGATCTATTTGCTCATCAGTGTCAGGGTCTCTGTAGTTTATCATTTCTTTGAAAGCCAAGCCGCCTGCTAGTTCATTCATGAACTTCAATGATCCATAAGTTTGGCCTACTGCATATAGAGACGGCAATACTGGTGCTACTTCGGGGAAAGTACCTGTTACGGCACCGGCAGCGGCAGCGCCACCAGCAAGAGCCAACCCAGGCCAAGCACCTTGTCTAAATCCTTCCGCAAAGGAAGGGGCCATGTTACCAAAATCGGCGAGCGCTTGTTCCAGCATTGTCTCAGGAATAGCCATGGGTTGATTTAAGTATTCGTCAGTCCTCTTCATCCCCTCCCATACTTCGTCTGAATCATCAAATGCCCGATATCTTGCATACCATTGAGAATTCTCCACCGTTACATAACCTCTATTGATACTATCAACAACGGTCTGTGTTCTGGAACTTCTAAGGGCCAATGCTTCTGGGCTGTATTTAACATTACGATCTAGCACTTCTCTTAACCTGAACGCATTGGACGGGCTCATTTCAAAAATCTCAGCGTCAACCAGCGCCTGTGTTGCCTTTGCACCTTCAGCGGCTGGATCTTTATAAAACGTTTTCATCTTCTCAAAGAAAGATGGATTGTACGCAGATATAGTGGTGGGCTTGTCTTCCTCTGGTAATATAACTTCCTCTTGTTCTTCTACCCCCTTATCATCAAGGATATCAAGAAAGCTAGACTCCTCCTTTTCTGGAATAACAATGCTAGGGAGGGCCTCTGTCTCTTCCGTGGCCTCATCGTCAAGAGTATCTAAAAAACTTACCATTATTGGTACCTTTTACGTACTGCTTTTATGTTTTTATCGCTGGTAGCCTTACCATTCTTGATTAACCAGTCTTTTATAATTTCGTCACTCTCATCACCAAGGCCCCATATAGACCAGTCATCATCAAGTTTGCTTTGAAGCATAGCAGTGCCCTCATCCTCCACCCTTCCATTCAACCAGTCGGTATGATCGGTCATGGGATCTTCAAGTATCTTACGCTGGTAGTCTATCAGAATATTAGAATAGGTCAACCAAGACTCAGCGTCACCTCTATTAGCTGCGGTTTCAACCTCTCCGAAATCTCCACGATCATACATTGATTTGAGTTGCGCTTTTCCTCTTACTGCCGCTGCTGTTGCTGTGGTTTTTGATGAGCTACCTTCGAGATCGCTAACAATGGCGCTATACTGTGGGCCGGTAAGACCTCCGTTGTTCGGGTTAACATCTGCTGCCACATCGTCAGGAGACCACTTCTCCGGTTCAAGGGCCGCTCTCACTATCCAGTCAGCGTATATGTCATTGGTCGACTTGGCTGCGGCTTCCTTATTCTTTGCCGTACCCTGGGCGAACACCTTGTTTTTCCACAGGGCGGTATTCTCATCACTCAGACCTGCAGACTCAACCGCACTTACGGTTAACGTGTTATTAGCCAGTGACTCGATACCGAGCTCACTCACCCACTTGGTATCGTTCGCGCTCTGTGCCTGTATGTCCTGTTGTTTCTGTAGTCGTGTTTCTGTTTGGTAAGTCTTGACTCTTTCCAGTGTGGCATCACCTAACGTGCCGCCGATATCCCTTGCCGCTTTACGTTGGGCCGCTTCGCTTTCCACTGTCTCGACTATTCGTGCGGAATGATCCTGGGAAAGATCAATCGTCTCACTTGCTTCGATTGCGTTGTTGAGGGTCGTGTATTTATCGACACCGAGTATATCCTGGTGCTTGTCAAGTATTTTTCTAGCCATGCCGTATTGTTTGGCGTTTATGTACTGTACTGCCACACCTGACCACAGTGGTTCAAGCTGCGTTCGTAGTTCGACCTCGGTTCTCTCGTCGCCCCACCCTAACCGTACTTTCTCTTTCGCAATGTTTCTTGTAATATCTGATGCGCTGCCATTGACGATATCAGGGTCCGCCCAGTTGGAATGAGCGTTCTGCGTCCTGGTGAGATTTGTAGACACGTATGTGTCGGCGGCGTATGCGTCAGACTCGTTCAGTTTATGCCTCATAACGCCTGCGGTAAACTGAACCCTAGACGTACCGTAATAACTACCCCATGCTGTTCGCTGTGCGTTGTTTTTAAAATTCGAGGAGATATCCTCTGCTATGCCGTCGAGCTTGGTAGTGTAATCAGCGACTATGTCAGTGTCTACAGCGCTTTTACCCTTAATCTGGCTATATTCGGCCTCAGTCTCAAGAGATCGCTGCAGATACTGATTTTTAGCATCGTCTAGCGCGACGTCATCCATTCGGATTTTTTCGCGCATCATATAACCCGATACGGTCTCCGTGATGTCAGCGAGGGCGTCACTAATTCCCGTATCTGCACCAGACATGACGAGGTTCTGCTGCGACATGTACCCGCTTGGTCCGCTGGGTGTCGGTGTTCTCCTGGTTACTGCGCTTGGGTTAGGTAGTTCGACCATCGTGTCCCCTATTCGTCTTCGTAGTATTTAGTCGCCATTGAGGTCGCACCACTCAGGAAGGTTCCGAGTGCTGCCGATTTATACTTACTGGCCTTAACCTCTCCCTCGTATAGGATATTAGCTGCCGCAACGTTTGCGTCGTATATACCCATTTCGCCTTGCGCCCTTAATGTCCTTGCTTCCTCACTTCCCTCATACAAGTCAGTCCTTGCAGAGAGGTCTCCCTCTTGTGCGAATCCCGCGATGGCGTTCATTACGTCATTGTCCATTGCACCACCGCCAGACGCTGCCGCCAGTGCCAGTACACGAGACTCCATCAAACGACCCTGCCTTCTGCTTTCCCTTGCTGCGATCTGTGACGCGGCCTCTTTCTGACCTGCTGCGCGATTAGCTATTATAGCGTTATGCTTTGCGACCCGTTGAGTGTTTAACGCGTTTATCTTGGAAATGTTCTTCGCATCTTCTGCCGCTTCCAATTGCGCGTATGTTCCTGCGAGTGTGGTAGCCCCCGATAGTATTGTCGGTGTGGATTGTCCCGCCATTACGGTTCCCTCCTGAACACTTTATCCCCATTATCCGTCAGCAGTCCAGTGAAGATAAACCCCATTCCGGTTAGTAGTTTTTCTGATAACGCCTCTCTTCTGTCAGCTACGGCTGTTATCGGATATTTAACGTCTTCGACTATTTGACCTAACACGCGCACCGCCTTTACTATGTATTTTTTAAAAGGTCTCATTTCATCTGATATATCCGAAAATAGCACCATATGCCCTTTCTCAAAACCTAAACCACCCACTCCTACGACTCGACCATCAAGAAGCGCAACATGACCTTTTAAACTCTTAAGCGATTGGTCGCCGTAAAATTCCGTTATGTGTGCCTTCGTTGCAGTTTCAAATGTGATTTTAGACTTTCTCATTTATATTCCATGTAATAGCTAACGCTAGTAGGGTACACGCTCTCGGTGCCGTCGCCCTTAAACACACTCGTGAGTCGGTATCCCAAGACCCTGGGAACGCGAACGCCTCTTCGTCATATACGTCTCGTATATCGTCGTCACCCACGGTTGCGGCATCCTCACGGGCGGGAAGCTCGTCAAGGTGGTCAAAGTCAGGACCATACTGTAAACCCTGCGCGTGAGTGTCGGTCAGTAACAGACCTAACTGACTTATGAATTTTTTCTGTAATAACGAGTTGCCGTGTGCTGCAGCTAACGCAGGCTTAGCACTCTTAAAGTCTGCCTGATAAATTAAACCAATACACGCCCACGTGACCGTCTCACTGTCAGCGAGTGTAATTTGACCAGACGCCACGGTATATGTACCGAGGTCTTTGGTGTTGCCCCATACTATGACGGATTCGCCCTCAAGATGATCGAGCCCGGTAATAACGTTAGCTGCTACACCGGAGTATATGAAATGGGAGTCCGCCAGCTTACTGATTGTATCGTTCCTGTTCTCACTCTCAAGTGTCCATTTTTCCCAATATCTTACGGTCGAACCGTCTATTGTTCTATTTACCAGGTAATACACCTGATCTTCGATCGTACCAGGTAAAACCAACGCGTCCTCTACTACCCCGTCGGTTTCTACGAGTACCCACGCTTTGACATCTTCTGCCTTGTCATATACCAACACCGCCACCGTGCCGTCACTGCGAATATGGTGGATTCTTGTATCAGGTTGCCGTTGCACTATCTGTTTGGTAATCGAAGGTTCACCAACTCCTGGTACGATTGCGGTTAAGTCCTTGCTGCCGTAATCATATACGGAGCTGTCGTACGCTACGTCATATACACGCGTTCCGCCCGATTGAACAAATAATACCTGATTGTCAATCTTAACCGACGGAACGGTTGCGCTGCCTTGAGTCGCAACGTCCTTAATGGCGGTGTTTGATGAAGTCAGAGGTTCGTCTAAGTTAGACGACCTTGCGGACTTTATAGCACCGTCACAGCCTATCAGTAACGTTTTGCCTGCTGACAACCAGTTTATTGTATCAACCGGTCCCTGGCCTATGCTTCGATTAATAGGTGCCGCATCTCCTTCGTATGTTGGGTCGTAGTTGTAAAAAGAGTCTGACACTGACCCCCATAATTTATCCTTACCTGCCCAAAACAAACGCCCTTCGTGGAACGCTACGGCGCTGGGGTAGCCTTGCTCCTCTGACCACGCTCCCTCCGCCCATGTCTCAGACGCCACGGTCGCCGACCCAAAATTTTGTAAAACTACTGCGTTGGCCGAAGTAGCGCCGAGAACTAGGGTTATCCTGCACACTCCTGTTATGGATCCTGACTCGATTAGCAGGCTAACATCGAATGTGTCGGTACCATAGTCACCTGTTTTGACACCTATTCTGTAGTAAACAGTCTGATTATCAAGGCCGTCGTCATATGTCCGAACTCCGTTAGCCTCTGTTCTTACATCAGACCATGTACCAGGCTCTGAAATGGACCTCTGAAGGGTGACGGTTGAGTCAACTCTGTCACTTACTTCGATCGTGAATATACGAGAGTCCGTGACGCCTGTCACCAGTATAGGGTCGGTAAACGTGTTTTCAGCGGCGATATCATCAGCCTCGACGTTCTGTACGCTAGACGTAATACTAAACAATGCACCGACATGATCTGATGTAAACAAATCTGCGGACGCCGTCAGGTTGACATTCCCGTTCAATGCGTCCGGCAGCAGGGTTGTTGCCCCTAAGTTTTCTATAAGATACGGCCCTTGGTTCGCGTCATAACTCACCCATGACCAGGAACGTGTAGACCGCCTTTGTACGAGGGATTGTGGCTTGTCTTTACATGCGATGAATACTATGTCACCGGACTGGTCATATCGAAGGTTGGGTAAGTCGTCTGCGTCCCTGTCGGTATCAATTTCCACAACTCCGCTTGACTCAACGTTTATTTCTCCCAATAACGTTGAGTGCGTTTCTCTTGATTGTATCCTAATCCAAAAATTACCGGTCGGCGTAAAGGATAACGAATGAACACCTGTTCCGAGAGAGTATCCGAAATAATCCTGTTCGCCTTGCGACGCACCTATCTTAACCTCTAGTGGACCCCTGACGACGACGAGTTCCAACCCGTGTTCAACTCCTTGATCACTCACGCCGACTGTTACTTCTTGGTCTCGTCGAGCATATGCCGTGCCGGTACTATTCCCGCGTAAGGAAAGGGAACCGCCGCCTTCACTGCTCCAGTTTGACTCAGCACCTGATTCGTCGGAGTCAGTCCATCCTGACACGTTGATAGTAAACCCACCGTTGGTGACAGCACTTGAAACAGACGGCCGTGTAAGCAATACGTCATCGACACGGACACGCATTGTGTCGGAGGTGAATTCTAAAACGGCTGTATCGGTATTGGCGAAGATAAAAGGTATGTGTGTTGCTGCGGCGTTATCTTTAGTTGCGCCGATATATTCCAGACCAGGGCGTACCATTGCGGAACCAAGAACTCTCGGCATCCAGTTCGTTTGAGTTTCTGCAGAAAGCGCCGTGCGTTGTAGATCGACACGACCGAGACCTAACGGGGACAACATGCCACGGTTAAACGCCAAGTGCGCATGATTAGTTTTTTGACTCATCCTATCAGCCTTCCCCTGTGGCCCCCATCATGACGATTTCCATAGCCACTTTTCCTTGCCAGTCTGAATCGTCCAGGTGGTGAAAATCTAGTCGGATCATTAAGCGCATCCTGAGACCTTGCAGCTGTTTTTAATTTTTCACACTCCGCTTTCTTCTCAGTCTCTTTGGTCTTGCTTTGTGTCAGTTTCCATATTATCTGACACCCGAACCATGATTCAACATATCGTTTGAAGCTAGGAGGCCATAGCGAATAATCAGTGCCGTAAGACCCATCATTAGACACATATTTTACGTATATTTCATCAAGGTCCGAGAACCAGAAACCAGCCTCATCAATATATCTGAGTAGCGGAGTTGTGAAAAATTCATCTGAACACACTCCACAAACTCTGATTAAATCTGAAGGCTTCTCAAATGCTCGGTTATATCCGAATGCAGGAGTTACGGAGGGGGAATATTCAAACTTTGCGGATCGCATGGCAAAATTCCACTGCCCATGCTCTAAGACTGTATCTATCCCGTCCCTATCCCAAACGTCATCTAACAGCCGTCTTGACTCTACCGAGTCTGTTATAGTGTCTAATTGCCGAGCGCCAATAAAAAGCAAGGCACCATTATAAATAGATAGTTTATTAGCGCTCGATATTGCCATATTATGTTAAATCCTTCATGTTTTTATTTAACCATGATGTCGCAGCCTCTTTATCCTCGTGCCCCTTAGAAAGGACCTCTTTACCTCTGGTTACTCTCCATTTATGATTACCCGCAAAACCGATACTGAACCCCTCAGTTACTGAGGTTTCATTGTCTTTAATGAGTGTTATTTCTCTAAGCAATACCAGTTTAGCCCAATTACTCGACGCCGCAAGTACGAAAAATTCAGCATAATAATGTCTATCCTCTGGGATAGCCTCTATCCTGTCTCCTGCTTTCATGATCTTTGCTACGTGAGCCCAATATTCAGGTTCCAAAAGATCTTTTACTTTAGCTTTTATCTCTGGCTTGACCTGCCATATAGTCCTGGCAAAATCTGACGCCTCAATACTGGTTGGTCGCTTAACATCTGACATTGATTTCCTCCAAGGTGCTGGAGGGAATCATCCCTCCAGGGTGTCCTTTGTTTATAGGTTGTTTATTCTATGATGCAGAGGCGCCAATAGCTAAACTACCGGTTAAGACCCTGTGCATTGTGATTGTAGCGGTTGCGGTGTCGATAACGATCATAATGTCATTAAGCACCATTCCCCTATCTAGGCCGTCTGAAAAATAACCAGCCGCGTCAATGTCTGTGTGTGCGTCAGCTGCATTGGAATAGGTCCATAGTGCTGGACCGTCTCCGAGTCGTGGTACCAGGCAATCAAGAGTTGCTGGGGTATAAGCCATTTTTATTCTCCTTTTTCTTGTTAGTGAATATTAAAGGGACGCTTTCACGCCCCAATTATTTATGCAGTTGCTGCGAATGCTGAACCATCATGCCGCACCTGAACCACTCCAGTGTTCTGAAGCAGAGCAGAGCCCATGTATGTAGAGCAACGAGCGAATGAGTAATCCTGCTCGTCGTGATATCCTACAGCGGTCATAAGAGCATCTTTATCACAACCGTGACCGATGGAATCCTTATGATACATCAGGCAAGTCTCTGCACTGGTACCGGCTCCGGTTAGGTTAGGATGAACGATAAAATTCACACCAGCCCAACGAAACATAGACATGCCGGTCTCAAAAGGTTTGTTGTTTACATAGTCAGCGTTGCCAAACTCTGGCATCTGCATCAGGTATGCCTCAAATCCAGGTGTGATAAGCATGCTGATATTACCATCATACTCTACATCTGAATTTCCGAGAATCGCCTTAGCTTTCATTACGAGAGCAAGGGTTGCAGTTACTGCTTCAGTTCCAGCATACTGAGTACCTGTTTCCAGAGCGGTTATGATGTCGCTATCAATCTTGCGGTTAACAACTGCCATTGTGGACATCTGCATGATTTCACGCTGCTTGCCCTGACCAGCATAAATATTGAAGTTGTTTTTACGCACCAGGTCATGCCACTCAGCCAGTGTTGCAGAGGTCTGAGTCAAGCTATCCGCACGAGCTGGAATGAGTCCGTTAGCTCCACGAGTTTTTGCTGTCGCACTGCCTGAACCGGCTGTCAGGAACGTTGCGGTGTTACCGTTTACATCGGCTTCAGTTGTTACAGTCTTGCGAACAAGGGATACTCTCTGCTCAAACTTTTTGATGAACTCCTGCCTGTACATGGTTTGAAAAGCATTTTCTGCCATTTTTTGTGTCTCCTATTTAAGTTAATTGATACACTTAGTTAGGGTAACCAAAACAGCATTTCTGGGGTGTCAACAAGAGTCTGTTGAGCCGTCCATCCTGTAGCCGGTGCTAACGGTCGTGTGGGTTAAAAAAACATTCCACTATATGTGGCTAACGTTAATACATTTTCCGCAATAAATCAAGCTACTTCTCAGGCACCTGATCCCTCAGTGATACTAATTTCAGATACCTGGTTTGGTCTTTACCTGTCAATGCTCCCACCTCTCCCATCTTTGCTTCCAGGGACTCTATCTCATTTACCATTGCGTCATGCTGCATTGTTCCTGATCCAGGTGTCAATGCACCCATAGGGTTGGCAGCACGCGCCTTGTTCACGAATCCGCGAAGGATCTCAGGATGATTAGCAAGAGGTGTTCCGTCGGCCAGTCTAGCACCAGTGATCATTGTACCGACTCCCTCGCCGAAGTCCGAGTCAAGGTAATTCGCCATCAAGTTACGGTTGGCCTGGAACTCAGGTCCCCATTCAGCACGCAACTCCTCTTCTGCTGCGGCACGCTGTGTCTTATCAGACTCGTACTGTGCGGCGATAGTTCTTTCCTGGTTCTGATAATACCAATTGAGACCAGCAGTCACCTGTGCCTGACTATAATCGCCAGCGTGTGCCGCCTCAAGGAACCCGCCGACCAGCTCTTTGTCTTCATCACCAACGACCATACCGTCAGATAATGTCAGGTCGTACCCTTTAGCTTCCTCAGGGACGCCCATATCCTTACGATACTGGGCGATCTCTTCCGGTGTAGAGTCTTTACCTGGGACTTTTACCATCCCACCGGCAGATATCTTGTTTTGTGCGCTGATTCCAGCGTCTATCATTGCTCTGGGTGAGGCATACCGAGATAAGCGTTTCGACATCTTGTCTTTCGCATCATCGTCTAGGGGATCCCCAGACTTATCCACCAACTTATCAACGTATCTTTCGCGCCAGTCTTCAGGCCAGTATCCTTTGTTGGCGCTTGCCTTTAGATCATCAAATGCGGTCTTTGCAGCGTCCCTCGTTTCTTTAGCTGTGTTGAATGCTGTTTCCTGCTCTGTGAAAGCGGTCTTTAGCTCTTCATTTGACTCATCTGCTTTCCACGCTTCCTGTGAGGTGTTATACGATGTTTCTACTTCTGTAAAGCTTGTTTCTGCTGCGGTGAACGCCTGTTCTGCTGCGCCCAAATCATCGGGGGTATCAGCCATCTTCATTACTCCTTTTACTTGTTAGGGGTTAAGTTGCCAACCTTCAAATTGATAAACCGGACAATCTGTTGTCCAACATATCTACGACCTGCCGCAAAACAGGATGTCCGCTCTTCTGGGAACCAATCAGTATCATATGTTCTGCACCCTATCTTAATCAGAAAGTCTATTACGAGCTTCTGTTGCTCTTCAGAGGCAGTGCCGTCACTAAGAGCCTTAAATGATATCGCGACTCTTCCTGTAGTTGGCTTGTCCATTACGGATTCCCAATCGTTGTAAGGCATATTACTATTCTTAGCCATTCTTTACCTCCTGATAAACTTCCTTAATCGTGCAAACCAGCCTTTACGGAACCATGAGAAATCTGTGACGGTAGGTGTTGGTGCTGCTCCTGCGTCCTCCAGGTAACCGAACGATGCCGCCAAATTAGCTATGTTGCCAGGGTTCGCGAGTCCAGAAGTTTCTGAGTACACCCCCAGGCTTGCTATTGCGACTAAATCAAGACCACTCTGTAACGGCATTTTATACCCTCCAGACACCTCGGGGTTTTAACATAAATGTTACGAATCTTTGCCACCTGGTCTGTTGTATTAGATTTTTTGTTCTTTTGGGACAATTTTTATTTGCGCACGCTACGGCCTTGTACACAATTGACAATACCTCGTCGTGGTGCTGGTCCTGTACCATTTGAACGGCTTGTGCTTTTATACAGGAGAAGAGCTCCCGCCCTTCCGACCCGTATTTGCCGTTTCCCTTGAATGATAAACCATCGAAGGCCATCTTATTGAAGACCTTGAATATCGCCGCACCCACAATATCAGCGGGTAGCCTGTTGGAAACTATGAGCTTGCTCGAAATGGTGCCGAGGGTTCGTTCCACTGGGTTCTGCTCTGTACCGCCCTGCTTGTACGGTTTGAGTAACTCCTCAATGTTTAAATCATCTCTTTTTACGCCCATGATATCGCCGTCCTGTCTGTGGTTGTGTCGTCATCTGTTATGGTCCAAGATGCCATGTCTCCGCTATCACCAAAATTCCTTAATGTGAAACCGCCCGTTGCGTCTACAACGGCCAATTCGTTATTAAAGAACTGAAAGATACGTTCTATTATTGACTCAAAACTTAATGACGTGTCTGACCCTACAGCGTCCCATACGTCATCGGCTGAGATATTCTCTAATGCAGCGATCTGTGCCGGAATAGTAGTGCCGGTACCAACAAGAATTGCGTTAATATCTGCGCCGTTATCGTTGGCCGTCTGAGATGTACCATTTACCTCTAAAACATTTACATGAAACCCAGTTGGATCCGCTTGACTCTGTGTCTCCCATTCGTCAACGATGTCAGATGGTGCGTGTATGTGATTAGGCAGCACTACATACCCTGTGGTGGCATCTGGGTTTGTTCCCCAGTTAGGTGATATTGTGGCGATCTTTGTCGTACCGTTATAGTCAGTTACTACCCGGACCTGATCCCCACCAGTTCCCGACCTCAAGAAAATAAGCTGTTTATTATATGCGTTATCAACGGAACTTGCTAAGGCGTTGAGTGTGATAGTACCAGCGGCTCCGGCCTGGGCAAGACCCTCATTCACATGTTCTCTTCCAGGGTGGGCCACGACCCTATATTCTGTTGTTGCATTAGGAACAACTTTCCAGTCCCTGTCTATTGTCGCAATCTTGGTTGTACCATCGTATTGATAACATAACCCTGACTGTCCTGCCCCTGCGCCAGACTCAAGGAAAATTAGAGACGGATCGTATGCGCCATCCGCAGAACTGGCAGTTGTTGCCATTTGGATCTGATTTACACCTGGAGAGCCTGCTGTTCTGGCTATACC
>Ga0233415_10000944_pt1 | contig 13048 bp, 14 predicted proteins | sample Na_anoxic_12_MG_FD_188631 | JGI IMG/M metagenome (GOLD analysis project Ga0233415, IMG submission 188631) | Seawater microbial communities from Saanich Inlet, British Columbia, Canada - Na_anoxic_12_MG | ecosystem: Environmental > Aquatic > Marine > Inlet | place: Canada: British Columbia... | reverse complement strand
GCGGAAGGATACTGGGATGGTTTGACAGCACTTTTAACAAATTCAGCTGATTTTATGATCATATGCGGATTTTCAAATATTACGTTTTGACGATCTCGTAAAAAGTCAGATTTTGATGGCAAAGTAAAAAGCTCCAAATTCAAGGCGCGCAAATTCAGAGGAATGCGACGTACTTATAGTACGTCGCAGTGACGAGGAATGCAGCGCAACACAGAAGTTGGACTTTTTACGAAGCCATCACGTTTTTATGTTGTTAGTTGATTCTCTTTATTATTAATATACCATGTTTTATGCAAGCCCAAAAAGTAATGTTTATTGTGAAATCAACGAGGCTATCGCCACACCCTGCGCCATGACGGATTTGATAATAAGTTTTGTAAAGTGTTGGGGAATGGATGATTACCTTACCGATCCCAATTATCCTGTTGCATCCTACTTTAAATAAAAGCTTTGTCACGGTCAAACAGGCGATATACATCCAAACCCATTGAAATTATGAGGTGTTTTATAAAATTTGATCATTGACAATGCGCCTAAGTTTCGATATTTGATTTTTGACGATCTCGTAAAAAGTCAGATTTTGATGGCAAAGTAAAAAGCTTCAAATTCAAGGCGCGCAAATTCCGAGGAATGAGATGTACTTATAGTACATCGCAGTGACGAGGAATGCAGCGCAACGCAGAAGTTGGACTTTTTACGAAGCCATCATTTTTAATTGCCCGTATTCCGGGTGTCATTGTCACTGCATACCGGATGATTCCATATAATTTGATTCATCCGGATACCATGCACAATGTAAATTTTTTTGTTTATCCCACTTTCAAAACGGGAATTCTTATCAAATGGCATTACAGTCATTACTACCCGAACAGTCTGTCTCGCGATGGGCACGACGCCAGGCATACCAGCTTTGGCCGAAATTTTTCATGAAAGCGGAGCCGCTGGTCATGGGCGCCGCAATGTGGTCGGATGCTATCCAATGAGTCGTTCCACTATCTTTGCTGACCTGCTGATCGTCATTACCTTTGCGGTGGTGACGTTCAGTTTATGGGCCTATTTCAACCGCCCTGTCCCCGAGCCGCCCTGGCCGAATAACATACAGGGCTTTTCCTTTTCTCCATTCCGTGCCGATCAGGACGGCATTACCCGCGATTACCCATCGGAGCAGGAGATCGAGAAGGATCTTGAACGGTTATCCGGCAAAACCTATGCCGTGCGAACTTACAGTGTTGACGGACCGCTGGGCCAGGTTCCTGTTCTGGCGGATAAGCACAATATCAACGTGGCACTTGGGGTCTGGATCGGCGACGACAAGGCACGCAACCACCAGGAGGTTGAAACCGCCAAGCGGCTGGCCTGGACCCACCGCAATGTTGTGCGGCTGATTGTTGGCAACGAAGTGGTGCTCCGGGGTAATATGCCCAAAGAGGAACTCTTCGGGCACCTTGACCATTTGCGCGAGGCCGTTTGGCAGCCGGTGAGCACTGCCGAACCATGGCACGTATGGATCAAGCATCCGGATCTGGCCCGCCACGTGGACTATATCACTGTTCACATGCTCCCTTACTGGGAAGGGGTGCACGTTGATCGAGCGGTCGGTTATATTTTCGATAAGCTGGACCTGCTGCAGCACACCTTTCCCGGCATGCCCATCGTGATTGGCGAAGTCGGCTGGCCCAGCAACGGCCGGACCCGCCAGTCCGCCGTGGCCTCCAACTCTAACGAGGCCCTGTTCCTGAGGCGTTTCCTGGAACAAGCAGATCAGCGACGCTGCATCTATTACGTGATGGAGGCCTTCGACCAGCCCTGGAAGGCGGCGGCCGAAGGCGCAGTGGGTGCCTACTGGGGCGTATATGACGTGTACCGCCAGCCCAAATTCCCCTTCACTGCGCCGGTGGTGCGCATTCCCCACTGGAAAGTACTGGCCGGCCTGTCCGTAGTGGTGGCCTTGATTATCTTCAGCCTGCTGCTGTTCGACAGACGCGCGTTGCGTCGGGGCGGGCGAAGTTTCCTGGCCATCGTCGCCTTTGCCGCGGCCACAGCCGCCGTATGGGTAGTCAACGACTACAGTCGCCAGTACCTGTCCCCCTATATCCTGATCGTAGGCCTGCTTATGTTCATAGGGATGATCGGCATTATGCTGATGCTTCTGGCCGAGGCTCACGAGTGGGCCGAGGCGCACTGGGCACGCTACCGAACCCGCCTGTTCATTCCGCAGGAAGCAGTCCCGTTCGTGCCGCCCAAAGTCTCGGTCCATCTGCCGGCCTATAACGAGCCTCCCGATATGGTCATCAAGACCCTGAACGCCATGGCGGCGCTGGACTATCCGGACTTTGAGGTAATCGTCATTGATAACAACACCCAGGACCCGGGGATCTGGCAGCCCGTGGAAGCGCATTGCCGCAAACTCGGCCCGCACTTTCGGTTCTTTCACGTCAATCCGCTGGCAGGATTCAAGTCCGGGGCTCTGAACTACGCCCTCGAGCAGACGGCGCCGGATGCTCAGGTCGTTGCGGTGATCGATAGCGACTACCAAGTCCATCCGGACTGGCTCAAGGACCTCGTATCTCTGTTCACCAACCCGCGCATTGCCATCGTTCAGGCTCCCCAGGACTATCGAGACGGTGATTTCAACACATTCAAGGCCATGATGCACGCCGAATACCGCGGGTTTTTTTACATCGGTATGATCACCCGCAACGAGCGCAACGCCATCATCCAACACGGCACCATGACGCTAATCCGTCGGCAAGTGCTGGAAGACGTCGGCGGCTGGGCAGAGTGGTGTATCACCGAGGATGCCGAGTTGGGATTGCGTATTTTCGAACGCGGTTTCGAGGCGGTCTATGTGTCCCGGAGTTACGGCAAGGGCCTGATGCCCGATACCCTCGCTGATTTCAAGAAACAGCGCTTCCGGTGGGCCTTCGGTGCGACTCAGATCATGCGGAGGCACCGTAGCGCCCTTCTGGGACGCAGCGGCCTGAGTGGAGGGCAGCGGTACCACTTCATCGCCGGATGGCTGCCGTGGCTGGCCGACGGTTTTAATCTGGCCTTCAACTTTGCCGCCTTGACCTGGTCAACGGCCATGGTGTGGATGCCTCGCAAGGTGGACCCTCCGCTGATCATGTTCGTGGCATTGCCCATAGCCCTGTTCTGCTTCAAGATGATCAAGCTAATCCATCTCTACACCACCCGGGTGGGAGCAAGCCCCCGACAGACAATGGCCGCCGCCTTAGCCGGCCTGGCGCTCACGCATATTGTCGGCCGGGCCATGCTTACGGGGCTTTTCCGAAAAGATCGGGCTTTTTTTCGCACGCCCAAGATGGCACCTACCCAACCCCTGACCAACGCTCTTTCCGCCGCCAGGGAGGAAGTGCTGTTCATGCTGGCCTTGTGGCTGGCCTCGTTTGCCGTGTTTAGGTGCACGACAATGAATTCGCCGGACGCCTACCTGTGGGTGATCATGCTACTGATCCAGTCGGTGCCTTACACGGCGTCGACGCTTGTGGCCTTGATCAGCGGGTTTCCAAAGATGCCCGCATGGCTGGTCGGGCGCAGCACCAGCATAGAAGCGACGGTCCAAAAGATCCTGACAGGCACCCGATTCGGGCACGCCGACGGTAAGACCGACAATGACAGGCCGATCGATAAAGACAAGATAACGTAAAATATTTTTCAAAAAGCTACGGTAGTCCGTCCTATGCCATCCTCGGTCCAATGCTGCCCAAGTAGGGCAAGTCCATGGTCTGAAGCCGGACCATGGCAATCGTTTGATATCACGATAAAAGGTCGTGGAGTTTGGATCACGAATTTTTAATCTTTTTAAGGTAGTTTTTCAATCTATCCATTCCTTCGGAAATATTTTCTATGGATGTTGCATATGAAAAGCGGAGGTATCCTTCGCCGTTTTTTCCAAAATCGATACCGGGTGTCACACCAACATGCGCCTTTTCCAGAATGTCGAAGGCAAGTTTATAAGAATTATTGGAGATATGTTTTGCATTTGCAAACACATAAAAAGCCCCTGTGGGCTCCACGGTAATCCCGAGACCCATATCTTTTAGACGACGGATCATGTATTGTCTTCGCTCATTATAAATCCGCTTCATGCGCAAAATATCTTCCCCGGCCTGCTTAAGAGCGGCGATTCCTGCTACCTGAACCATGGCGTTGGCAGAAATAAAAAAATTTTGTTGAACCTTTTGCATTGGACGAATAAAATGTTTTGGTGCGATCATATATCCGAGCCTTAAACCTGTCATTGCATAGAGTTTTGAAAAACCGTTGAATACAAATGCTTTTTCCGTGAATTCCAGAATAGAGTGTTCTTTCCCCTCGTAAACCAGGCCATGATAGATTTCATCCGAGATAATATACGGTGAGTCTGATTTTAAAGACAAGGCGGCAATTGCCTCCATGCGGTCTTTGGAAAGCAGGTTTCCTGTTGGATTCGACGGAGAGTTAATCAATATTCCTTTTGTTTTCCCGGTTATCTTTTTTTCAATTGTTTCCGGTCGGTATTGAAAGCCGTCTTTCTCGTAAACAGGTATGAATACGGGCTCGCCTTGTACGAACTTTATAAAATTAGGATAACAGGCATAATGGGGGTCTGAGACAATGACCTGGTCTCCTTTTTCCAAAAGGGCGGAAAACATGACAAACATGGCCGGAGAAGTGCCTGATGATATTACGATCTGATCGGAATCCACCGACACGCCGTATGTCTTGAAATAATGTTCACTGATGGCTTCTCTGAGCTCTATCATACCCAGACTGTGTGTATAATGGGTATGGCCGTTGTCCAGTGCCTTGCAGGCAGCATCCTTAATACATTGGGGGGTATCAAAATCAGGCTCGCCGACCTCCAGGTGGATCACATGAACCCCCTGACTTTCCATTTCGTGAGCCCTCTCAAGAACGTCCATTACGATGAAAGGAGTCATTTCTTTGGTTCGATTTGATATCATTTCTGTACCTTACACAACCTTGTTGAGAGGGTATTCTATAATACCCTCTGCACCGTGTTTCAAAAGCTTTGGGATAAGATCTCTGACAATACTGGTATCAACCACCGTTTCCACAGAAAACCAGTTTGAGTTGTAAAGTGGTGCAACCGTTGGAGCATTAAGACTGGGAAGCAAGGAGACAATCTTTTCAAGGAGAGTATCCGAAACATTCATTTTAAGGCCTACAAGTTTTTCAGCCACGAGTGCACCTTTGAGTAACAGAGCAATCTGTTCAAGTTTTTCTTTTTTTTCAGGATCCTTCCACGAATCGTGGTTGGCGATGAGCTGAGTACAGGTCTGCATAAATTCATGGATAATTTTCAGCCCGTGAGCCTTAATGGTGCTTTCCGTCTCAGTGACTTCCACGATGGCATCGGCAAGACCGGAAATGACTTTTGCTTCCGTGGCTCCCCAGGAAAATTCAACGGTGACATTAATGTTACGTTCAGAAAAATAGTTTTTGGTAAATTCGATCAGTTCGGTCGATATTTTTTTTCCCTCAAGATCTTCTAGTTTTTTAATGGGAGAATCCGGGGCAACCGCCAGTACCCATCGTGCCGGCCTGGCGCTTGTTTTGGAGTAGACAAGATCGGTGATCACGTGGACATCCGATTTGTTTTCAGCGGTCCAGTCCTTGCCCGTAAGTCCGGCATCGAGCGTGCCGTTTTCAACATGTCGGGACATTTCCTGAGCCCTGCACAGGGTACATTCGATAGTATCATCATTTATTTCGGGGAAATAGCTTCTGCCGTTGACATTAATCTTCCAGCCGGAACGCTTGAACAGATCTATGGTTGCGTTTTGCAGGCTTCCCTTTGGAATCCCCAGTTTTAACAGCGTTGTCATTTTTTATATACCTCCTCAGGGTTAAATACCGGTTCTCCGATAATCCGGATTGCTCCATCTTCGACCTTTTTAAAAAAACAGCCTCTATAGCCCAGGTGACAGGATGCGCCTCCGACCTGTTCGACTTTGAGCAATACCGTATCATCATCACAATCGATCATAATTTCTTTTACGAGTTGCATATTTCCGGACGTTTTCCCTTTTATCCAGAGCGTTTGTCTGGTGCGGCTGTAATAAGTGGCCTTGCCGGTGTCAAGCGTTGCATCCCACGCGTCTTGATTCATAAACGCCAGCATTAAAACCTCACCGGTTTTATAATCCTGAACAATGGCAGGTATCAATCCGCCCATCTTTTTAAAATCGAGTGTAATCATAAAAATATATGCCCATTACAAAGTTTTTGTGGAAAACATTTCTGATAACCAGAACATAAAATAAAGTCAAATTCTTTTTTTCGAGTTAACCGTCAAACAAAGAAAGTGGCGGAAATAAAAATTAGGCGAAGGATTTTGGCGGATCACCTTATATTGACTTTCACGACTGTGACTGGTATGGTAGCCGACAATGAAATCAGGAAATGTAGTTGAATATATCGACAGCATAAAAATTATTTGTGCGGTCGTTCTTGAAGTCAAAAATCATAGACTTAGACTCCTGACCGAAAATAACCGGGAAGTCAACCTTTCGGCAAGTCGTCTGTCACATAAGTGCGAAATGCGTCTGGATCCCTCCATGGGAAGAAGTACCATTGTCAATACCTTAAAGGAAATAGCAGGCCGGCGTAACGCATTAATAAGCCACATAAATGTCAAAGAATTATGGGAAGTTCTAAACACGGAACAAGAATGGATCGACCTTGACACAATGACCGGATTCTGTTTCCCGGAAAATCCGAGTTACGATCACGAGTCGGCTGTAGTCAGGGCATTTTTTACAAACAGACTTTATTTTAAATTTAACCATGATCGCTTTTTCCCGAATACTGAAGATCAGGTGGAACAAAAGATCTCTCAGGAAAGAGAAATAGCGCGCAGAAATCGCATGATCGAAGAAGGAGGAGAATGGCTCAAAAACGTACTGCATGACAATCATTCTTCCCAGCCAGACGACAAAATCCAAATTGCAAACATACTGAAATCATTTTATCTTTTTGGAAAGGAAAGCAAAGATTATAACCTTGGCAAAGCAGTGCTTACAAAAGCCGGTATCGATCCTGATGAAGAAGTCTTTAAAGTTTTGGTTAAACTGAATGTTTTTGATAAAAACGAAAATACGGATCTTTACAAATATAAGGTAGCGACTTCTTTCCCCGACAGAGTCATGGAAAAAGCGACAGAACAGCTTGGTTTACCTCAAGAATTTTCATATAACAGTGTGCGCAAAGACCTGACCATGCTTTCCTTGATGACCATCGACGGCCAGTCAACTTTAGATTTTGATGATGCCATCAGTATAGAAGACTATGATGATCATTACAAACTCGGCATTCATATTATTGATGTCGGACATTTTATTGAAAAAGGAAATATTATTGATCAAGAGGCTCTGGCCCGTGCAAGCTCAATTTATATGCCCGATCAGAAAATACCGATGCTTCCGGCCTGTCTTGCAGAAAATCTTTGCAGCCTGAAAGCAGGAGAATTGCGCCCTGCCATCAGCATTATGGTGAATTTAAGCAGATCTTGCGAAATCATCGACTATGAAATAATCCCGAGCCTGATCCGGGTAGAGCATCAGCTCACTTATTACGATGTCAATATAATTGCTCAAGACAGTAAGGAAATTAGTATACTCCGTGATATCGCAGAACAATTCCGTGAGAACAGGATGGCTGCAGGAGCCGTTCAGATCACTTTGCCGGATATTAACATATGGGTCAATGAGAATAATGAAGTTACCGTGAACCGGATAAACAGGGAAAGTCCCGGAAGGATGCTGGTTTCGGAAATAATGATCATGGCAAACTGGCTCATGGCCAAATTCCTGGCGGAGCATAACGCTCCGGCAATATACAGATCTCAAACAGCACCCCGTGAGCGACTCTACAAGGGAACTGAAGGCTCTTTGTTCCAGAACTGTATGCAGCGAAGGCTGTTAAGCCGTTTTGTGCTGAATCCGGAGCCTGAACATCATTCAGGATTGGGTCTGGATGCCTATGTTACCGCAACGTCACCCATCCGGAAATACTTTGATCTGGCCACTCAGCGGCAGATACGGGCGGTCCTCGGCCTGGAAACACCTTCTACTATGGAAGAAATAGATAATATAATACAGCTGCTTGAACAGCCCATGAGCTGTGTATCAAAGCTTCAATTCAACCGCCACAGGTACTGGTTGTTGAAATATCTTGAAAAAAGAATCGGGCAAAAAGAAGAGGCGGTTGTGCTTTACAAAAAGAGAAACAACTATCAGATACTCTTATCCGAGTACATGATAGAGTGCGACCTGCCCTTATCCAGCGATATAGATTTGAAGCCCGAGGACCTGATTCAGATAACCATACAGCATGCCGATGCAAGAAGAAACGTACTGTCTGTGTTTATGGGCTAAGGGATAAAAAAGCCATGCGCGTATTATTCTGGTACTGTGACGGGTTTGATTGGGTGCCTGCCGTTAAAACACTGGAGGATGTTCCGGAAGCCGAACCCGCTGAAAACCGAAATGCCGTGGTGGCGTTTATTCATATTGAGCCCGGGGACGTTAAAGATGGAAGTTCAACGGAGACCAAGCTCATTAAAAACGCCAAGTGGCTGGCCAGAAAATGGAATATTACCCGGATTGTTCTTCACTCTTTTACCCACCTGGGACAAGAAAAGGCCGACCCTGACAAAGCGCAGGCCCTGTTAGGCCGGGCGCAAAAGCGTCTGGAAAACGCAGGGTACTCGGTGGTTCAGACTCCGTACGGATATTTTCTGGATCTATCGATAAAAGCTCCGGGGCACCCTCTGGCAAGAGTATACAAGGAATTTTAGGGCTAATGATAATCATGGGTGCCCAAAATCACCTTGATGCCGGTCTTGTTCTCCAGCATTTCAGCCATTTCCTCGGCATCGCTATAAGGGCAAGCCGGTTTTGCATTAACAAGACAAGAACTCAGGTATAGCTTGTCCGGTTTCATTTCCGACATTTTCATGGCCACACCCGTGTTGGAGATCAAGGCTCGGCCCGGGCATTCACATTTAACAAAGGCGATGACCTGGGAAGGCTCATCAAAATTACCTTCTCCGAGCGCTGCAGCTTTGAGACAACGCCATTCTCCGGCACAACCGTAACCACTGTCCATATAAGCACCACATCCTACGATAGCAATTTTTTTCATTTTTTCCTCCTTTTTAATTTCTTATGAGTTCTTGCCACGGCCCGTGCCGCCGCCACGGCTCATACCGCCACCGCCCATTCCCATACCGCGGCCGCCGCCCATACCTCTTCCGCCACGGCCCCTACCTCCGCCGCCCATACCTCTTCCACCGCCCATTCCCATGCCGCGGCCGCCGCCCGTCCCACCTGCCAAGCCGCTGTGATCAGGCACGTTAGCTTCTTTAGTGGGTGTCAAATTTCCGTTTTTATAGTTATCCAGGGCTTCCTTTACGGTTCCTGTGTTTCCCAGGAACACTGCAATTCCGGCCGCATAAAGGGTATGCACGGCATTAGGCCCGCAATTACCTGTTATTACAGCTTTGGCCCCTTTGGAAGCTACAAATTGGGCAGATTGAATTCCGGCCCCACCCCCTAACATACCGCTTTCATTATCAAAGACTTCAAAACTCATATCCTCTGTATTGATGATTAAAAAATAAGTGCACCGGCCAAACCGTGGATCGACCTGTGAATTAAGATCCTTGCCGGACGAACTAATGGCTACTTTCATAACTTAGTTTCCTTTCATATATGAATCCTATAGTTGTTATAAGATGACCTAACTTGTGCCCATCCATAAATATATTTGAGCACTAAGTAGTTTCCAATTTATAAATGAGGGATTTTTTCGATGAGCAAGGCCGCACAAGGGTTTTCGCCCGAGGCGTACTTGAAGTACGTCGAGGGCGGAAACCCGCGGAGAACGCCGCTCATCGACAAAATAGCCATTTATGGATGGAAACTAACTTATACGGGTCGCTTCCCACAGCAACTCCCCGGTCCGGCGCAGTCGGCCTGTCCCGGAGACAATCCACAGCAGGCGGTATCTCCGGGTCCGGGCACTCGATTTTTATTCGGCCCGGATAGGGAAGAGTGAGCGGAAAGAAGTTTTTTCAGATTATGGCCGCCGCAGGTTTTGCATCTGGGCCTCTCTTCCGAACCTGCAATGAGAAGTTCACTGGTTTCTCCGCAGTCCATACACAAAAAATCAAAAAGGGGCATGACTTTTCTCCGTTGCTAGTTAATATTCTATTATTCCAATTACGCAGCAAAATTCTATGCATTATGACCCGCGTGGATAATTTTCGATATTTTTAGCATAAGTTTCAAAATCGTTTTCCAGAATGAAATTTGAAATCATTTCACTCACCTTGTCAGCAGTATCTATACGATAAACACCTTTTTCATCGCGACCTTCAACCTTCTTGGCATTCTCCACAATTGCTTGAAGAGAAGCGGTGGTCATTTCAACATTGACATTAACAGTAATGGTTTCTTTCGATTCACTCATTTGGTTCAACTACTCCTTTTAACAACAAAACTTCCCGGTTCGCAACCCATATGACCGGATATCACCAGGCATTTTGCCTTTAACAGAAAAAATATATTCTTTTCACAACTACTCAACGTTTCGTAATTACCCTGTCCCTTGGCAATAATCAGATCGGCATGTGCAAAGCATTCCCTGAATTCTTTTGAACATTTTTCCAAGATAGTTCCGGGAACGTTCGAACCATTATCGATAACAGTAACAAGTTCGGTCATACCTGTTTCCCGTGCGTCTGCTATTGTCGCATCATTTATGATAGGACCGCCCCTTACGGCAAATGTTACCTTGTGCACAGGCAATTGTTCTATCAGCAAACGATCAAAAACAATCTCTCCGCAATTGTCCCCTAAATAAAGGATATTTTCCGCCGAATCTATTGAATCGCACAAGACTTCTATATTCCCAAACAATTGCGCCGACAGTGCCTGTTCAATGGTATCAGAGATAACAGACTGGTCCAATTCTGAGTTTACACCAAAATCGATAATATTTCCGGCGATGGCCATCCGAACGGCGGTATCCATGGGATTGGAAGAACTTTCGATCCTTTGTTTCAGGTCAGGATAAAGTTTGAGGGCAAAATTGTTGAATCGGTCTTTTATTTTTTTATATGGATCATCGTGTCCGGAAAGTTCTCTGATTAATCTGTGGATATACTGCCCCATCACCGGAGGAGATTGGTCCAGGTTCATTTTGCTTGCTGCGGCAAGAACACCGCGAAGCACCTGCTCATGAATTTTTTCATCGGAGGTTGCCAACCTTACCGCGTCAAGAGCCTGACGGATAAAACAGGGTATACAGTCATAAGTTGTTTTCATAGCATTACTGCAGTCTCAGGGCTTCAGTTATTGATGGCTTCGTAAAAAGTCCAACTTCTGCGTTGCGCTGCATTCCTCGTCACTGCGACGTACTATACGTACGTCTCATTCCTCGGAATTTGCGCGCCTTGAATTTGGAGCTTTTTACTTTGCCATCAAAATCCGACTTTTTACGAGACCGTCAGCTATTGATGAATTTGTAAAAAGTGTAATAGGTTAGTTCCTTGCAACAAATCGATTTCAAACGAGCGGTAATATTTTCAAAAAACCAAGGTATTGCTAAAAAGTTGTTTTCTTGACTTTTTATGTAACCATCAGTTATGAGCATACACTCAATAAAAGCAAGTTAAGACCTATTGTCCAGATGGTCAAGCTATTTTTTTAAAATTCATCTTGGTGTCTTGGTGGCGAAAATGTTTTGCTATAAAAAACACAAAATCCACAATTAAGGAATTACATTATACATTAATACAACTTCCCCAGTAGGTTTCATATTTTATCCGGAACAGGCGCTAAAATATAATGGTCATTTGACCATAAAATTGCTTGACATGCTCATTTATAGTAATTATATTTTAGTCAAACGCTCATTTCATAAAGGTAATTTTATTATGCCAAGAATTAAAAAGCCGAGATTTGTATCAAGATATCCGACGATCAACGCTTTTGTGCCCCGGGGTATGTTTCAAACCGGTGAGATTACGCTTTCAGTGGAAGGACTTGAGGCAATAAGATTGAGCGATTTCGAACATCTTGACCAAGAGACCGCCGCAAAAATAATGGAGGTATCTCGCCAGACATACGGCAGAATTTTATCTGAAGCCCGTGGAATCGTTTCAGAAGCGCTGGTGACCGGAAAGGCTCTCATAATTGAGGGGGGCGCCTATGAGATGCGCGGAAAATGCAGAAGACGCCGCAGAAGAGGCAGCAGGAACTTTTAAACAATTTGCAACAATAAGGGGGTGAATTTTATGCCAAAAAGAGATGGAACAGGGCCAAAGGGAAAAGACCGCATGACCGGAAGAGGTCGAGGCGCCTGTAGTACTTCCGGAGGTACTTTTAGCTATAATGAGCAGGGTAGAAGGCAAGCAGGCAGAGGATCAGGGCAGGACAAAATCTCCGGCCGGAATTCAGGCAAAGGTTGCGGACAAAGACGCGGTTCTGGGAAAAGTCATGGTAATAGACGGTAAAAAAACATAAAAGGGGGTGGCGATTATGCCAGGCTTTGACGGAAAAGGTCCTATGGGAACTGGTCCCATGACCGGTGGTGCAAGGGGTTTTTGTAATCCTGCAAATACAGGTCGGTCAAGACCGTTTGCCGGAGGTATGGGTTTGAGGCGCGGTTTCAGAGCCGGATACGGCCCTGGCAGAAATATGAGGCGCGGTTTTGGTTTTTATGGTTGGAATCCACCGGCATACGATCCGGCATATCCCGAAGACAAGGCAACGCAAATTAATATGCTAAAGGCCCATGCGGATTCAATGAAGAAGGATTTAGATGCAATCAACAAGAGCATCGTAGAATTAGAAAATGAAAATAACCATAATATATGACAACACGACATGGGATATAAATCTAAAATCTGACTGGGGATTTTCATGTTTAGTAGAAGCTTTTGGAAAAAATATACTTTTTGATACAGGCGCTAAAGCTGATATTCTGCTTAATAATATGGAAAAATTGAATATTG
>Ga0233415_10000942_pt1 | contig 13056 bp, 18 predicted proteins | sample Na_anoxic_12_MG_FD_188631 | JGI IMG/M metagenome (GOLD analysis project Ga0233415, IMG submission 188631) | Seawater microbial communities from Saanich Inlet, British Columbia, Canada - Na_anoxic_12_MG | ecosystem: Environmental > Aquatic > Marine > Inlet | place: Canada: British Columbia... | reverse complement strand
GCTTGCCGAGGAATTCCCCGCCCGTTACTTTTTTTCATTTTAATAGTTGACAATTTCTCAATTTATGGTATGTTAATAGAAAGGTAGGGGTGTACCTTACCTAATTGTTCTTTTATTTAAAAACGTGGTGCGGGTAGCTCCCGCGGCAAGATTCTCTTTGATGCCACATTGATATGCACACACGAAAGAGCGTGAGTCTTAATTGACTTACGCTCTTTTTTTGTGTGTGTTACTAAGGGATAAAAAAATAAATGGCTGATAATACCGCCTTAAAAGCAGCATGGACAACCGAGATCGCAAAGATCTCTGACACACTTATTAGCGCAAAAGCGTCTTACCTGCTTGATGTGTATATTGATGCGCAGACGCAGCAATCATTACTTGAAGCAAAAGATATTTCGTCTTATTCAATTGGCGCCAGGACGTTTACTTATCGCGATGTGGCGGCCGGTCAAGCTTCGTTGGCCAGCATGGAATCCGATTTACACGACTACGTTTATGGTCGATCTAACCTTGTGGACTTTAATAATCGCACGACGGAACAATCTTCATGAAGAAAAAAGTATCGCTATTTGATAAAATATTACGTGAGATCAATCCGAAACGCGCCGCTGAGCGCATGGAATACAAAAACACTTTCGATATGCATGCCGGTGGATACGATGCCGCATATAATAGCCGGTTTAGGACACGGCAGGCATATAATAGATCATTGCCTGGGACCGAGGATAATGTAGTTGGCTCACACGACCGCAATTCTATACGACTCGAACTGCTTGATCAATGGCGCAATAACGAGATTGTGCGCGGATTAGTTGATCGGTTCAATGATTACTCGGTAGCGGACGGTATTTGGCCGCAAGCGTGCACCAGTGATCCCGAATGGAACGCAACAGCCGAGGCATGGTGGAAAGATATATATGTACCGCGTGCTGATTTCCGTAATATAGACGCTGTAACGCTGACCAGTCACCAAGGTTTCGTTGTGAGTGATCGGTTGTTGTCCGGTGATATAGGCTTTGTGATGCTGAAGAACGGGCAATTACAGCCGATCGAGTCGCCCAGGATATGCACGCCACAGAGTAAGCAGACCGACAAGCGCGTTGTGGATGGCGTGCAAACGTCTTCGAAGGGCATTGTAACGGGTTATTATATATGCCCGCGTAAGAACGGCGGCGCGATTGACAACACAAAAGCTAAGTTCGTTAAGGCAGAGAACTTTATCCATTGCTATAAGCCTGGCAGAGCTGACCAGTTGCGCGGTATTGCTGAGCTTGCGCCAGCGGTTAATAAGCTCAAAGATTACGATACTACCGATGAGTATGTATTGAATAAGATCAAAAACGATGCCAGTATTTTAACGGTTAAATCCATGCAGGGCAAGCTTCCAAATGAGCAACCGCGCGGCGGGTATCAGTTGCTTGATGGTAGCAATGAAGATCCGACGAAGGTCGAAAAGCGCGAGTGGGGTAATGAGATCAAGCTCAAGCCAAATGAGAAGTATGAGAGCTTTGACGGTAAAGCGCCCAATCAGCAATACGTGCCGTACCTTGAGCACGAACTGAAAGCGATCGCCGCATGCGTCAATCTGCCTTACGAGTTTCTCATGTTGATCTTTACGAAAGGCTCATTTAGCGCGCAACGTGCGGCTATGTTGCATGCGCAGAAAACCTTTACCGACTGGCATAACTACGTTGTAAACGTATTTTGTCGGCGCGTCTGGAACTGGCGTATTGCTAAAGCTATGAAGAATGGCGAGCTGCCCGCGGCACCGATAACCGATGGCCGTAGCGAATGGCACAAGGTTAAATGGTCATTGCCGCATTTTGGCTGGATCGATCCGTTAAAGCAGGTGCAAGCGCAACGTGATCGGGTCCGGCTCGGTATCTCATCCATTATCACTGAAGGCCGTGCAGAAGGGCGCGAGATCTTTGATAACTTTAATGATCAGAAGCTGACCATGCTGGAAGCGCAGAAGATGGCCGATGAGATGAACGAAGGCCGCGATAAGGTGATTTGGAGCTGGAAAGATTTTATGGATACGGGTAGGCCGGATACAGAGGTTAATACTATAGAGGTGCTAAATAATGAAGAGTAAACTGGTCGGGAAGGCGACGGAAGCAAATGCTGTTACAGTAAGTAAAGATATTTTCTATCGATTAAAGGCTGCAGCTATGGCCTCTCGACTGGTTACTCTCTTAGAGGAAAAGGTTTAAAAATGAGATTTGGACACATACTACATGCTTTATATTGCGAACCTTGGCTTATTGATCCTGCTATGCATCAACAGTTGCGCCAGATTGTTGATGCTCATATAACCGGTAAAGCGCATGCGCCTGATGGTAATATTTTAGATTTTAATGATAAATCGGGCAAGGCGCCTGATTTGAAAGTAGTTGACGGTGTAGCAATTGTTTCCTTGGTGGGTGTTGTTGGCAAGCGAATTGGCATGATGGAGAAATCAAGCGGGGTTATGGATGTCGATGATCTCTCTGATAATATCCAAGCTGCTCTTGATCGTGATGATGTGCGCGGGATATTACTCGATGTCAATAGCCCTGGCGGTACAATTACCGGTGTTCCAGAAGCCGCCGATATGGTAGTTGAAGCTGCCAGCATGAAGCCCGTAGTGGCTTTTACTGATACACTGATGGCAAGTGCCGCCTATTGGATCGCTGTAGGCGCTGATGCTATTGTCGCCACACAGAGCGCATCTATAGGCAGTATCGGGGTTTATTCGGCTATGCTGGACAGTTCTGTTGCTTTTAGTAATGCCGGATTGAAGCAGGAGCTTTTCAAAGAGGGCGCTTTTAAGGCTATGGGTATTCAGGGTTTGCCGCTGACAGCCGAGCAAAGAGAGCATATCCAGGAGCGGGTCACAAAAATTTATGAATGGTTTACGTCGAGCGTTATAGAAGCGCGGGTCCAGGTGAGTAAGGATTCTATGCAGGGGCAAACGTTCAGGGGTGCAGATGCTAAAGCTGCTAACCTCATTGATCAGATTGGTAGCAAAGATGATGCATTTGATTTACTAAAAGAGTTAATTGGGTGACAACCTAAAATAAGGAGGTAAATATGTCACTAGTACAGAAGCTGGCCAAATATGAAGCTGCAAACGCGGAATTGACTGAAAAAGTCGCCGAGCTTGAAGCTGCGGCCAATGAACAAGTGGGGGCTATCGAAGCCATAGGCGCTGAGCATGAAGCCGCGGTTGCGGAATTGAATGGTCAGATTGTAGAGTTAACCGAGGCAAATGCTACGCAGAAAGAAGCTATTGAGGCGGCAGAGAAAGAAGCAAGTGATGTGAAAGCTGATCTTGAGGCTGCCAATATCAAGTTGGCTGATCCTGCATATAAAGATGCAGACGCAGAAGGTGAGCCGGAAGCTGCTGATCTTGGCGAAGTCGCCGAGCCGGAAGCTGCTGAAAAGCCACATAGTTATATTGCCGAATACAACGAACTGGAAGAAGGCAGAGCGCGTGCGGCATGGCTGGCAAAGGATGATAATCATGCCAAGCTTCAGGAAGAAGCCAATGCTCTTAACGACTCCCTGAACGTGGAGGAATAATTATGTTTAAGCAAAAATGGACAAGTGTATTGATTGTTCTTGTCGGCGTTGTATGGATAGGCATAGCAGCTCAGTCTTTTACGACTCTGAACGTTAGACAGTATCACGGTAAAACGAGAATACCGCAACTGACAGCCGCGCTGGATGCGAATTTTGCGCAGCTTGCGGCTACGGGTAATCCGACATTTGCGGCTATAACCGGAACAGACAAGCTGAGCGTACAGTCTGAAATCGCCGGTGCTTCTGCTGGACATATAATCAAGAACACATACGAGACAGACGCGACAAGTTCAGGAACGCAGGCTGGTCTTATTATAAAGGCTTATGATGAAACCAATACCGTGCATAATGGCGGTGAGTTCGCTGGTCTTTATATTAATGTCAAAAATTATTCAGATCCAATTGCGGGCGGCGAGACGGCTTTAATTACGGCGCACAATTACGGCTCTGGTGGTTTGTATCAGGTTATAGATTATGGCGTTGTGCTGTATGGCGATCTGAGAGAAGGCGTAAAGTTGACAGGTGGAACATCTGAATATGCGCTTTCATGTGTTGATCAAACTATTACTATTGCTGAGTTTGAAGGTAGCAATGGCGAAACGATCAGCAATGTAACAGATGGGCAATGGGCTTTAAGCGGAACACTAACAGCTCCTGCCTTAACGCCTGTTATAGATGCCACAACTTCGCGAGTTATTACGTCTGCTGATTATGGCAAAGTGATAATGTTATCAAGCACTAATTCAATCGCAGTTACACTACCGGCTAATGGTGCGGCTGCTGGTTCATGGGTTGATGTTATGACTGGAGCCGGATCAGATGATAATACCGTGCCGACTATATCTGCAGCTACCGCTGACACATTGGTGGGGCCAGGTGATCAGGATCTGGACAGCGTAACATGGGGCAGCGGTCACAGGATCGGCGCTTATGCTAAGTTTATTAGCGATGGCAGTTTCTGGCACGTTCATAATCTTGGCGGCACGACAATGACGTACACAGACTAAAGGAGAAAACAATGCGGAAAATGCTTATAGTTTTAGCGGTTGCTGCTTTTGTAGCATCTTCCGCTTTTGCAGGGTCGTATGACTTTGATCGGGAAAAGGTAACGGTAACAGCTACGTCGACTAATGCGGCGACTGCTGTTGTTGGAACTATCACGAAGGTACGTGGCGAAATACGTGAGATTTATATTGATCTCGCAACTGCCACGACTGGAACGGTTGTCGTTGCTGTAGTTCCCGAAGATGCGACTATGACAGGGTATAACTTGTATGCAGGCACAAATATCACAGCAGACGTAATTTTACGTCCGGGGCTGGATATGACTGACGGATTAGGGGCTGCGTTAAGTAGCGATCCACCGGTACTGCCTGTACTTGTTGGGGATAGTATAACTGTAACGGTATCAAATTTTGATGCCACTAATAAGACTGTCAAGACGACGGTTAAATATAAAAAGTAAGAAAAGGAGATATAAATATGTCTAATACATGGAATGGAATGACATTTACAAATATCGCCACAGAGGGCATAAGCACGCTCGAACAGATGCTTATACCGATGCAGGCGTTTTCAACTGATTTGAGTAAGGATATGGCGCCGCAGGGTTCTGTAGTTAATACTCGGATCGTACCCGCAGCTACAGCACCTACGGATCTCGTAGATGATGAGAGCGGTGACTATAGCGATGTAACAGACGACCAGACAACGACAGCCGTTGCTGTAACTCTTGATCCTCATCCTGTTACCGGTTTCCATCTCACTGACACGCAGTCACAAGAGATCGGCGCTGGCGTATGGAGTGATACTTCAAAGCGACTGGTTAGAACGCATGTTCGCGCTATTGGTAACGCAGTATTGAACAGCCTTTTTGCGCTGATCACAAATGCTAATTACAGCACAGCCGGTTTGGTTACTGCTGCATCTGCATTTGATACTGATGATGTTGCTGATCTTCGCAATGTTGCTGTAACAGCAGGCTGGGATATGGCTGCAGCACCACCTATGGTTCTGAATCCTGATTATTACGCTGCTTTGATCAAAGATAACGCTATACGCGATATGTCTGCTTCCGGTAGCAACGCCGCATTGACATTGGGCGATCTGCCAAAGGTAGCTGGATTTTCAGCTATTGAGGCGCCTACGCTTCCTGGTAACAGTGAGAATCTTGTAGGATTTATTGCTGAGCCGTCAAGTATGGCTATTGCAATGCGTGGTGTTGAGACTCAGAGCCGCGGCGACTTCCTGCATTATGAAGTGCTTGAAGGTCCGGTAACTGGCGCGATCATGACTTATTCCGCGATATTCAATCGCTCAAAACGTCGTGTCGACCATGTTTTTGAAGCTCTTTATGGAGTAAAGAAAGCACAGGCAGCCGCACTGAAGCGCATTACATCTGCATAAGCAGGGTGAGAAAGGTTTATTATGAGGATAGCGATAACAATTGCTAAAGGACAAGATGGCAAATGGTCAGCGCTCGCTTTACCTGATACACCGATACAGGTGCAGAAGGACGCATATAAGAAGCTGCGAAGCTCTAAAGATGTGGCAAGCAAGTACGAGCAGATTCTCGTACTCACCTCAAGCGGCCAGGTTAAGCGTGTGAAGTATCCTAATCTTAAAGTGCAGGAGAAAATACGTAAGGCCAGAGCACCAAAGGCTGAGAAGGCTGAAAAGAAAAAATAGAATATAAAGTGCGGGGCGTGCTGGAGTTTCATTGCTACACTCCGGCCGCCCCAAACTTTAACACAGAGTATATAATATAATGGCTTTAAACATAGATTACGACGCAGACATAGCACAAGCGGTAGCTGACTTGGCAGGTTCTTTCACCTGGTCAGGTGACGCTTATGCGGCCATTGTAGATCCCATCGTTGCCCAGGAAGAAGTAGAAGGCATGGAAGGCTATCGGGATGTAATTAATTTCTTGATTGTTGTTCAGACTTCGCTGTTTTCAGGCACGCGGCCAGCGATCGGGGATCTGGTAACGATCAACTCCGTAGAGTACAGGATCGAGTCGGTTGTAGCTGATGAAGCTGATGCTGGTTTAAATATTCATGTTCGGGGGCTGACTGAATGAGTTTTGAAATGATTTTAGATAAAAGACTTATTGATAAAGCGATAGATAAGTTTGGCGATAAATATTCTGTTACTGCTAGGGAAGTGTTGTTTGATCAGCATAGGCTTTTCACAAAAGGCATGATGGCTGGAACGCCGCCTAAGACGATGGCTATAGGTCGGGTAAGCGTTAAAAAGGATTTAGAAAAAATATTCGTACCGATAAACCGGCAGGATGTGCTTGATTGGTATGCTGAAAATTTCGGAAAAAAGCCTAAAGGTGTTGGTAAGAAAGTAAGAAAGCACACAAGGTCGCTTGAGTCACAAGGTGTGTTTTTTAACTGGAATGGGAACAAAGCACGCATGAAAGGTTTTCACGATCGATTTAGGACAGGACCACAGAAAGGCGTTAGGTTTAAGAGTCGCAAGGTTACAGTGAGTAAAGATTTAGAATTTGGTACTGGCATGTATGTCCCGGCCTCAAAACTAAAGTCTTATACAAGGGATACGCAAAAGTCTGTTGGCAAGCTAAAAGCAGGGTGGGTGCCCGCTGCTTTGAAGTATGGTGTTAAGGTGTCCGGCTGGATCATGCGACACACCGAAAGGCGCGGTGGCTGGGAAGATCGATCTACAAAGATGGGCGGTGAGCTTTCGAGTATTAACCGCGTACCGTGGGCAAAGAAAAAGATCGGGCGTTTGAAAGATTTTGAAAGCAAGAAAAGGCAGCTTGATATGAAGAAACATATGGAACGCGCTGTCGAGAGGATTGCTAAAAAGGTGAGTGCGTAATGGCTAGGCAATATACAGCAATAAAACGTAAAGCAGAAGATGCTATCGAGAAATTGATTAATAAATTCAAAGGCTCGAATCTAACCGGCGTAACGTTTTATAAAGGTTTCGATTTCTCGCAGGAATTAAAAACACCGCGCTTAGAAATCATTGTATCTAAAGCAACACCGGAAATTGTTGGACCGGAAGTAACGGGCAACTGGATACTAGAATTGTCTGTTTCTATTGTAAGTTATTATAAAGACACAACGCGAGCAGTCCACGAAAAGAGGATCGGAACAATTGAGGATATATTTATGCGCCCTGATGTTGCTGAGCTTGTTAATAATATATCATCTGTTACTAATTTTACAATATTCAAAGGGGTGTACGGATGGCAACCAGGCGACGGGACAGATTTAACTGACGGTAAAGAATTCAAATCTATGTATGAAGTAACTTTAAAATGTGCGCCGCGCACTTTCGAGAAATAGGAGCAAGTTATGGCAGATGAAATTACAGTATCAGCGTTATTGAAAATAGACAAAGGTTTTTTAAAAGACCAGAAGAATGTTAGTAATTTAAAGGTTACGCAGACTGGCGACGGGGCTGTTGGCGGTGTTCAGAATGTGGGTACAAGCGCAGAGGCTGTTGCGTTAGGTGATGTGTCTACGCCAGGTTATGCTTTCTTCCGTAATCTTGATGATACTAATTATATTCAAGTAGGCCAAGATGTGGGCGGCGGTGGCTTCGAGGAATTCTTTAGGTTGTTAGCTGGCGAGGTCGCTTTGATGCGAATTGATCTGGCCGCGACAGGCGTGTTGCAGGCAAAGGCTGATACAGCAGCTTGTGAGATGCAATATAAAATTTACGAGGAATAAGAACAAATGAGAGATTGGGGTAAAATAGCTATTGCGTGCAGAGTAGGTCAGCGACCGGATGCTGAGTTTTTCCGGTGCTGGACTCGCTTGCTTTTGTGCGGTTTGCGCGATGGTGATGTAGTGTTGACACCTGTTGTGGAAATGCAGGCGCATTATGCTGCTGATTCTCTTGCCAGGGGATTTCTTAGGACTGACTGCGATTCTATTTTGTTTATAGATGATGATATGATTTTTCAAAATAGCGATCTCGACAAGATGCGCGATGATCGGGACGGTAAAGATTACGATGCTTTGATGGGTTTATGTCTAAGTCGCAAACCGCCGCACAAGGCAATTATAATGAAGAATCATGAAGGCGGCGGTTTCGATGTCCACGCGATTCCTGAAAAGGATGCAATGGTATCTGTTGGGATTGTCGGGCTTGGTTTCACTTTGATCCGACGCGAAGTCTTTGAGGATATGCAAGAGCCGTATTTCTATTTCGGCGAAAAGGGTGACGGCGAAGATGCAATGTTTTCTATTAATGCCAAAAAGAAAGGTTTTTGTTTAGGTGTTAATACAAGGGTGCAGATCGGGCACCGGTTTCCGATGATTGTCAAGTGGGATTTTGAAGATGATGGGATTGCCTATATAAGTACAGGCAAAGAAGCAAAAAGTAAACGATAGGAGGATAACAAAATGGCAGGTACACAATTAGGAACAGAGTTTATTGTAGGGGTCGGAACGACTCTTGATACTTATACTGTTTCTTCAATCAAAACGGGTGGTGTTAATGTTGCGTTGTCAGATGTCAATGATGAAGATGGCGCATTGATCTCTCGACTGATCAAACAGAAGCATGCGAAAGTAGATCTTGAGCTTGTGGCGAAAACAACGGCAGACGCTATAGGTGATTGGCCTGTTGGTGCGATTGCAACAGCGACAGGCTTCACAAATTATTATGTGGAAGATTGCTCTATTGACAACACAGAAGATCAGCAAAAGGTTTCTGTGTCACTGGTATTACTTGGCATAACTTGATCGGAGGGTTGCGTGGATAGCGTTTTCTTCCAATCGGTTTTGATAAGACCCACGCGGATTATGGGCGTACAACTGCGCCCATTTTCCGCTTATCATGCACTGGTTTTATTGCATTTTGATAGTCCATTTCTTACCGGTAGAGAAGCAACGCAGACCGATATAGTTGTAGCATTGTGCATATTGTCGCAAGGCATAGAGGATAAGCTTGATAGATTCATTAAATTCGACACAAGCAAGTTATATCGTTTTTATTGGCTAATAAAGATGTTGTTTGCCAGTAAAAGCAAGATGCAGGATGTCCGAGATGCATTGATTTCGCATATGGTTTGTTATTTCGAACAACCCGAAATATGGTCAAAGAAAGGTAGCGACAATCGCAGCCATGTCCCTTGGCCGTTTCTTATTGTGGCAACTGTGTTGCAACGGTTTCACGGCTTAACAGAAAACGAAGTGTGGGATATGGGTATTTCAAGGGCGGCATGTTATCGTGCATGTTTTGCCGAGTCTGTAGGCGACAAATTAGTTGATGAGCAAGGCGTAGAAGGGCAGCACAAGCGCTGGGTTAATTCGCCTGTTGCTGATACATGTAAAACATTAACCGAGTTTTTAGAGTGGGAGAAAAAGCAAGATGGCAGCTGAAGTCAAAATAACTACAAGGCTTGATTCTGCTGGGTTTAAAAAGGGCATGAAAGGTATGTCCACTTCTGTCAATGGCTTTGAGAAGATGCTCGGAGGGCTAAAGGGCAAGCTTATGGGATTAGCAGCAGTTGCTGCGTTTGGTAAGATAACAAAAAGAGCAGTTGACGCAGCTGCTTCTGTCGAAGATTTAGTCACGCAGTTTAATGTATTGTTTCGCAGTACAGACCGCGCAGTCAAGCGCGTGGAAGATTTGAAAGAGTTTTCTGCTGTTACACCATTTCAACTTGAAGATATTGCTAATGCATCTAGAACACTAGAGGTTTTTTCCGAGGGGATTTTGGGTGATGTTAAATCTTTAAAGTTATTCGGTGATGTTGCTGCAGGTGTAGGTCAAAAGGATTTGAAAGATATGTCTTTTTGGGTAGGGCGTTTGTTTGCGGCACTGCAATCCGGTCGCCCTATAATGGATACTATTAATGCATTGTCGCGTCTTGGCGTATTAGGCCCAAATATCACTAAAACTTTGTTAGACATGAATGCTGCCGGTGCTGATGCAGACGACATATGGAATACTTTTACTGATAGCTTAAAACGTTTTGAAAACGGCATGGCCGATATGTCAAAAACAACGTCCGGCAAAACTAGCACGATGAAAGACAACTGGAAGCTGGCATTTGCTGAGATGGGTAGCTTTTTTGAGCCATTAACGAAAAAGGCTATTGATGCTTCTACAAAAATAGCGCAAGCATTTGGTAATATGTTTAAAACATTGACAAAGGCGCGAGATCCATTCGAGGCTGCTGAGAACGCTTTTCGTGTTGGTGTAGCTGATGAGGGGATTGAGAAGGCAAAGGCCGCCACTGCCGCACAGTTCAGGCGTAAGCGCGAAGAAGAGGCAAGAAAGAAAAGGGAAGCTGCCCAATTTAAAGAATTTCAGAAATTAGATTCTAAGGCTAAGACGCAAAGAGAAAAAACGATTAAAGATAACATTGCGGCAAATAAAAAAGAATTTGATATGACAGTTGCTGCAGCTAAGAAGATAGGCGAAATTAAGAAGTCTACTCAAGCAAGTAGTGTTGCGGCTGATCGTTTAGCAGGCATTGGCGGTCAGTTAGGCGGGGCTGTTTCACCGGAATTGAAAGTCGAGCGTCAACAATTGCAAATTACTAAAGAAATTAAAAAAGTGTTGCAGGACTTGCCGCCCAAAATAGCAGGTCAGCTTGTAACATTGGGAGCATTGGAATAATGAGTGTAATTGAAATATTAGGTTTAAGCGGATATACGCGAACAGGCTCACGCCAGGAATACGATCAAAGCAACGGCGAGTCAACTGTTGTAACCTATCAAGGTCCGGTTTCTAATATTGAAACATTATATGCTGCTTCAAAGCTTGATATTCAGGACGGAACAGTTGATAAGGCCAGCAAAAGCGTAGAAGATGGCCTGGGTGTTTTAGAATTATCTTATGCTGATGGCAACGAAAATGATGATGATCCGAATACAGTTTTAAATAATACGATATGGGAACTTGTCGGGCAGGATCTGTATAAATCGATACGTTCTTATAATGGTGATGTAAGTATTGCCAATGGCGACCCGCTCGACTCTGAGGCGTTCAACAAAGATGCCGATCAAGCAGACCTTGAGCAAGCAAGGCTATATTTTGAGACAGCAGGCGTCGAGGGGTCTATTGGCGTTGCAGAGCCTGCAGCAACATATATCCAATTACTGTATCGCGGTACTGACCAGTATTTGCGTAGTTCGGCTATATTGCGTTCCACTCTTACGGTTAGCAGGCGATCGCTTGTGACGGCAAGCTGGACAGGGGTGGATAGGGCTTGGAAGCTTAGCGGCGATGCGGCTAGTGGTGGTCCTGATCTCAATGTCGGGCAAGCTGCGCTGATAGGCGCAATAGAAACAATGGCCGAAGCAGACGGAACTTTAAAGCAATGGCTCAAACGTGCCCCGCAATTAACTATGTCCGGGCGCAAATCTTATACAATAATACAAGAATGGTGGTTTGCTCGCGCATGGAGTGCTAATTTGTATGCAGGCGATCAGGTAGACGGAAACCCATAATGCAGATTAATACAGATAAAAAGAATGTACTGGCGCCAGCTTTTGTTAGGGCTGGCGAGCGGTTAAAAGCGGCCACGATTAATGCCTTGATTCGTGCTTCCGGTTCGCCGCGTACTATCGCTGAGAATAAATTGCCATTCAAGAGTAGCGGATCGGGCGGGGTCTATCCGTTTAAGGTTATCAAAGATCCTGCCGATGCGACAAAAGTTGCGGTGCGTGGTGGGTTGTGGGATATAACTGTAGACGGCATTACTGTCAACAGCTTGCAAATAGGCGGTGCTGGTGATTTTGTTGGCACTGGCCCGCTTCCAACAGACATAGCCAACACAGCATCTTCTATTGCTGATGGTGAAAATGCATGGGATTATTTGTTGGTTGTCGGCGCGGCAGATGGCGAGATTACCACAGCGGCCAGTTTGAAAGCTATGTTTATTACCGGCAGCCCCGCGACCAGACCGCAAGAGGATACAATCGCTGGCGGTCCGTATCAAGCGACCTCCATTAAAGTCTTGGCTAAAGTTACCAGGACAGGTGCTACTGTAACAATTACGCAAGAGTGGACAGGCGGGGATATTAAGACAAAGGCTATGGTTCTTGACGGGGCTGATGTTATTGATGCTGGGGGTGCGTTAAGCTCTTTGAGTTACAATAGCGTGGGTGCTATGGAAGTCTCGGGTTTTGAAGTGGCGGCAGAAGGGCAGACTCCGTATTCAAGCGCAGATTCAGCCCCTAAAAGTCTTGGCTGGGAATACGGCAATACCGTCAATAGTGATGCGACAGGCCTCAATGCCGCAGTTTTGACCAGTCGTTTGAGTATAGGTTCAAATAGATACATAGATTCGGGTGAATACGAATATACTGTTGGCCCTGCTACTCCGGCGGTTTCCCCAAATGGTTTTAGTGATATGACGTTTCTTAGCCCTATACAGCTTGACATTTGGCCTGTATGTGACGCATGGCTTGCTCAATTTACTGGGGACATACACACTCACGCCACGCATACGGACTTCACAGACGACTCACACGACGGAGTAGGCAGTAG
>Ga0233415_10000938_pt1 | contig 13081 bp, 16 predicted proteins | sample Na_anoxic_12_MG_FD_188631 | JGI IMG/M metagenome (GOLD analysis project Ga0233415, IMG submission 188631) | Seawater microbial communities from Saanich Inlet, British Columbia, Canada - Na_anoxic_12_MG | ecosystem: Environmental > Aquatic > Marine > Inlet | place: Canada: British Columbia... | reverse complement strand
TAGGAGGAAGATTAAATGGATAACACATCAATAACGAAAAACATGAATGTGGTTATAGATGAATCTTCTGAAGTCGAAAAGGAAGAAACGCAACCGAGTCTGATCGACTGGAAATCCATCTGGAAGCCGCTTTCTTTAATTACGAGTGTTTTTCTGATCTTTTTCTGGCTTCCGGTGGACAGCAGCCGTTTTACCAATGCCGTCATTGAATCCCTGGCACTTGCCAAGTGGTACGCACAGGAGCACGTGATTCTCTGCCTGGTTCCGGCCTTTTTCATTGCAGGTGCCATTGCCTGTTTCGTGTCCCAGGCGGCGGTAATGAAATACCTGGGCGCCGACGCCAAAAAAGTGCTGGCTTACGGTGTGGCGTCCGTATCCGGTTCCATTCTAGCGGTCTGTTCATGTACGGTTTTGCCCCTTTTTGCCAGCATCTGGAAACGGGGCGCAGGGCTCGGCCCGGCTATTGCGTTTCTCTATTCCGGTCCGGCCATCAATGTGCTGGCCATCGTGTTGACGGCCCGTGTCCTCGGGCTGGCCATCGGCACGGCCAGAGCTGTGGGCGCCGTGATTTTCAGCATTGTCATTGGGTTGATCATGCATTTTCTTTTTAGAAAAGAAGAAGAAGCCAAAGCGCAGGCAGCATTACATATGCCCGAACCGGAAGTAGGACGACCCCTTTGGCAGAATGTGATCTATTTCGCTACCATGGTGTTTATACTTATTTTTGCTACCTGGGGAAAACCGGCCGAACCCACCGGCCTGTGGCATGCCATTTACAATATCAAGTGGCTGATGACCGGTCTTTTTGCAGTAATCCTGGGTATACTTCTCATCGTCTGGTTCAAAGTTAAAGCCTATAAAGTTCTACTGTCCGGAGCGGCGGTTTTGGTTCTGGCGCTTCTTTTCCCACACGAGCCGCTCATTGCCTTTTCTACAGGCATCATCGGACTGGTGTGGATGATCACCACCACCCGTGGAGAAACCGAAAACTGGTTTCTTTCTTCCTGGGATTTTACCAAACAGATCATGCCGCTGCTTTTTGCCGGGGTACTGGTTGCCGGGCTTCTGTTGGGAAGACCCGGATCAGAGGGCCTTATCTCGTCAAAATGGGTAAGCAGCCTGGTGGGGGGTAATTCTCTGGGTGCAAATCTTTTTGCTTCTGTTGCAGGCGCATTCATGTACTTTGCCACGCTGACGGAGGTACCGATTTTGCAAGGACTCCTGGGGTCTGGCATGGGCCAAGGACCGGCTCTGGCTCTTCTGCTTGCCGGGCCTGCACTCAGCCTTCCGAATATGCTGGTCATCCGAAGTGTACTGGGTACTAAAAAGACCATCGCTTATATCACGCTGGTGGTCATCATGGCTACTATCAGCGGCATGATTTTCGGGCATTATTTTAGTTGATCTGAAAAAGCGACAGGAAGGAGCATAAGCAAACAATTTTTCCGGCAAACAGTGTGTCACATCATTTTTTCAACTGAAAGTTAAATTCTTATAAAGGAGAATATTATGGAAATTAAAGTACTCGGACCCGGTTGCCCAAAATGTAAACAGACCGAACAGAATGTAAAGGACGCAGTTGCTGAAACCGGCGTGGATGCCACGGTTGAAAAAGTAACCGATGTCATGGAAATCGCAGGCTACGGTGTTTTCGGCACCCCTTCGGTGGTTATCGACGGCGAAGTTAAAAGTGTCGGAAAAGTTCCGGGTAAAGAAGAAATCAAAACCTGGATTGAAAAATAGCAAACAAGTTAAATAGGACGCCCCAGTACGATCTTCCGGACTTACCCCAGTACCATCTGCCGGAGCTACGGGGAAGGCGGGGCAGGCAGATTTTCGCAGATATACACAGATAATATTGTTATTTTGTAATTTAAGAATATTGATAATCTGTGTTCACCTGCCCGCTCGTGCCTTGCAATGGCAGGCGGGTCTGTGTCCAAAAAAGGAGGAAAAGAAAATAGCTGAAGAATGTTGCACACCTGGATCAGGACGTGAGTGATGCATTGCCTTATGTGAATGCGGTTCTATGCAGGAATTCCTATTCAAAAGATCCCCCGTCCGTAGGATTTAAGATCAATGGGAAGCTGATCACCATCCATTCCAGGAAAATCGCAGTTAATGCCCTCAAAGACGAGGAAGAAACCACAAAAAAGGGTGAAGCAGGGGAAACGATAACGATCTTTTACGGTTCAAAGATCGTAAGAAATGAAACTTTCTTGCTTGGCGGGGATGGATCTTACATTATCCCAACAGTTTGTTTTTACATGTTTATATACGAGAAAGTCAATTTTTTTTTAAAAATAGATAATTAGCTTGCTTTCGGTATAAAAAAGAGTTAGTGTCCAAGAGATCATTTAGCCCTGTCCGGAATTGGCTAGGCAGTTTCTTTCTGAAGGAACAATTCATATTTTACTGTGACATCCTCCAGCATGAGACGTTGAAAATTTTTAAGAAAGGAGGATGTTATCATGACCAATGGAACTGTTAAGTGGTTTAACGACCGAAAAGGATTCGGATTCATTGAGCAGGAAGATGGAGCGGATGTGTTTGTTCATCATTCAGCAATCAATGCAGACGGTTTTAAATCCCTCAATGAAGGCGACCGAGTTTCCTTTGACATAGAGCAAGGACCAAAAGGTCCTGCTGCAGCCAATGTCACTGTAATCTAACTTCCTGTCTCTGACAAAAAAGGGCACTCCTACCAATAGCAATGGAATGCCCTTTTATTTCATTTTAACCTATACCTGCTCGATTCGCTATCATCAGATCTTAAACCGCAAAAAGTTCGGGCAAAGAATCTTCTCATTTTGTCATTATCAGAAATAACTGCCAAGGAGGTAACAAATTGGCAAGATCAAATTATCAATTTAATAAACGACAGAAAGAATTAGCAAGGGCAAAAAAGAAAGATCAAAAAAGACAACGCAAACTGGATAAAAAGACTATAAAACCCGAAGAGGATATAGATCAGTCTCATCTACGTTAAGTTGCATACACATAACGTTCATGAACTTTAATGGAAAGACCATTATTTTTATTCGTCATCGATTAATAAAAACGGCCAAGTTAAAAAAGCTTCGCAGATTTATGTAGGATATTATGCTTCAAAGATATGACATATCAATGGATGTTGAGGCAAATCGCCTTTCAATCAAAGAATTTCACGTACTCGGGCGAATATCACGAAAACGTGAAAATTTAGAAACTGCTAATAAAAAATTTTCATTTATCCATAAGGTGACCTACGACGGTGATATAATTCGTGCAGCTATTAATGAGGGAAAAGGGGCTTTGATTTCAGCACTTCGATCCGATAATTTTTTCCCCATTCGTTCCTGTGTGGAAATTATTGTCGAAAGAGTGATCGAATTATTCGAAGATAACTCAGATTCATTTTCTGAAGTGATTTTTGATGATCAAGCCCTCTTTTCCAAGGATGATGAATAATATTGAATTAGTTGTCTTGAGAAGATATAGCTAAATGAAATCTTTCATAAGCTAAACTTCTGACATTTACAGATTAGAAAGACGGATATCGATAACATTCCATGGATTTACGATGGAGTGCACTTATTTGACATTCAATTAATAAAATTAACCTGCCAATTGAGGACATCAGAATGAATATTTACGTAGGTAATCTATCGTATGAGGCGACCGAAGAGGATTTAAAAGAGGCTTTTGAGGTCTTTGGAGAGGTCGACACCGTCAAGGTTATAAAAGACAATTACACTGGCAGGTCAAAAGGATTTGGATTTGTGGAGATGCCCGCTAAAGCTGAAGCACAGTCTGCAATCGAAGGTTTGAATGGGAAGGACCTGAAAGGGCGAAACCTTAATGTTAATGAGGCCCGCCCTCGCTCTGAAGGTCGCCGAGGTGGCGCAAGACCTGGAGGACCAAGGCATGGCGGAGGAAGACGGGGCGGAGGGCGACGCTTTTAGTAAGCGACACTCGGACATAAGAACCTTGGTGATCATCAGTAGTATATAAATAACACCTAACAACGGCTTTGAAATTGGACGTAGGCAGAGTAAATCTTTAAAAAGGGAATCGATATAGTATCTGCAATATACTGTAATATTCCCAAGAAAGGAGAAAAAACATGAACAAAGGAGATCTAGTCAATGAGGTTTCAAAGGTCCTAAAAACCAAAAAGGATGCTCAGGCGGCTGTGGACTGTGTTCTTTCAAGCATTACCAAGACATTGGGAAAAGGAGGTTCTGTATCATTGATTGGATTCGGCTCATTTAAAGTGGCTGAAAGGAAGGCTCGTAAAGGCAGAAATCCTCAGACAGGGGAAGAGATATATATTGCGGCAAGTAAGGTGCCAAAGTTTGTTGCAGCAAAGGCATTGAAGGAAGCTGTGAAATAATTATTTGTTGGTATGTTACACAGGTAGTATCAGCAATGGCCTGCGTTTTAATATGTGCACTTTTGATTTCTGCTATTACGCAATAATGCGCAACATATTTTTAAATTCAATTGCGCAATATTGCGTAATGGTCGATTTTAAAAAAGCTATACTCAAAAATTTTAAGTATGTCTTTGTAAACCTTGGCGGAACCTTGGGGACATCCTTGACCAATTAGACTTATGGTTGTCCGACCGATAAAGCGTTTTAGCAATTGCCGAAGGCGACACGCCCGGGTGACGGCCGGTTTCAGTCAGTGAAATTCCCCATTCTTCGACAAATTCCCTAGCCAGTTGAGATCTAACCGCAGAAATCTTCTGACGCCGACTCCCTGATTTCAACGCCTCGACACTGATATTCTCTTTTTTACAGATTTTGTGAACATATGAAACAGTGCGTTGCCGACGCTCATGGTCGGAAAACCGCTCTTTTCTTGCCTGGTCTGATTGTTGAATCAGCTGCTCTACAAATTCCTTTTTATATCGTTTTAACAACACAAGAAATTCTCTTTACTTTTTTTATTTTAGAAAAATGAAGTTTAAGTCTATCTCTCAAATTGCATAATTCATTTCGAGTTGATTTTGGCAGCCATCTTAGCATTGAACTTAGCAGCATCGATTATGAACCTGTCGTGGGTTCCTTCAGATATTTTATCAATGCCATCATCGGCAACGATTGAAAAGACAAGTTTCCGGCCTTCCACCTCTTCCAATTTAACATTTACTGTAACCGTTAAGCCGGGGGGTGTAGCAGCTAAATGATTTAATTTAACATCGATACCAACCGTTTGCTCACGGGGCCAGTCTATATGAGGATTAATGGCTTGGATACATGTCCATTCAAACAATCCCACCATAAACCCGGTGGCTAAAACTTTCGGCATAGCTTGAAACTCAGATGATTCAGGATAAAGATTAGGCACGGTTTTGTTTTCTGGAACCTTGAATTTAAATTCAAAGGTTAAACCAGGTTGCAAAGAATTTTTCATGGTTCACCTCCATCGTAAGATTTTCATTGTTCATCATCATTATTTCTGTTAATTATATGTTAGTCAAATTAATTGTTTTAATGAATATAATTAGTGAAACTTATTTTAAATGGAATGGCAACAGATCATAGGATTTTATTATGTGGCTAAACTGAGCAGCTTTACAAAAGCTGCTGATGCCACATTTCGGACGCAGTCAGCCCTGAGTCAACAGATTAAAAATCTTGAACAAGAATTAGAATGTCAACTCTTTGAAAGGATAGGCAAACGCAAACTGCGTCTAACTTCTGCTGGTGAAAGGTTCTTTACATTTTCTGAGACTATTCTGGAAAGATATGATTCACTTACTGAAGAACTCAACGAGTTGAAAGGTTTACAGAAGGGGCGTTTGAGAATAGCAGCACCTTTTACTACTCTCTACCACTTGGTCCCGCTATTCCTGAAAAGTTACATCAAACAATTTCCAAATGTTGAGCTTACCGTGCTCGATCGATCACAGCAAGGTGTTCTTGATCTTATCAAAAATGGGGATATTGATTTTGGTCTGATATTAGAATCCAATGTTCCTACAGATTTCACTTCGCTCCGCTGGAAGAAGGTAGGAACCTTTGTGATGACTCCCATAGGCCACCCTTTGACTAAAGCTAAAAGACTTACCATAAAACAGATTGCAAGATACCCTCTGATTTTACCTCCCAAGGATCTCAAACACTCATACCGTAGCAACTTGGAAGAGAAGTTTCAAAAGGTTGGTATTGGTTACAATATTATCATGGAATCTTCTAATGTTGAGTTAAGCTCTGCGTATGTCGAAATGGGACTCGGTATATCTTTTGCTACAGTAGCTATGGATTTGCCTGGATTGAAAAAGAGAAAGTTGGAGTTTTTACCAGTGGATCATTTATTTAAACCAAATTATATCTCGTTGGTTATGAGGAAGGACAAAACTTTAGTTTCATACAAGAGCGACTTTATCAAGATTCTCTTCGGAGAAGAGATTATAAATAATGCTGCATGAAGTATAATCGACTCAATAAGTTTTAAGCATATCTTAATCCGTCTATTTTTTTTCAACTATCTCCCAATTTGTCTCGAAAGTGGTGTCATGAAGTGTATATGCATATCCGAACATCTTTCCGATTCCTGGCAGTACACCCTTTTGGACTCGCCAGTAGGCAAGATAAATAGCCGGGAGCAAGCCAGCTTTCCCAGACCCCGGATCGTGCGCGGTGTGTTGCCAAACTTCCCTTTTCTCCATGACTCTCCAAAGAGTCCCATATTTCTTGCTCCGAACTATTTGCCCTACATTGGGTAGATTCTTTTGCCTAAATACTTCATCGTGTGTTGCTTGCATGGCTAAACCTCCTTTGGCTATATGAGCCGTTACCCATAAGAGTGTGGAGTCGTATGTTTAAAGAAAATTTTTGTTTGAAAAGCGATTTTTCTCAAGCATAAAATTATTTGAAAATGAAGGGCTCACCTCATAAAATATTCTGCAGATTTAGGAAACTTTGTCAATGGGGCTTAGGGTTCATTTTCATAGGTAACTATCCCAAAATTATAGGGAATTATCCCAAATGCCGATTTGAAACAACTATCATTAGTTCAAGGTGTTGAATGTATGACTGAAAATGAAATACGGGTCAAGTAGGAAAGAAGGCCGACCCATAGCCGGCTTGACATTGGAGATTCCTTGGCGTACGTTAGCCTATAAATTCAGGACTTGAGGGATTTTGGAATCATGGGATTCAGGGATTGAAGAATTGAGAGTGAGGCGAATTTTCCCCATCACTAAGTGCTAAATCGTAGGGCAAGGAGAATAATATGAACGTCACATTTTACGGTGCGATCAGAGAAGTTACCGGATCCATGCATATGCTCGACAACGGAACGGATCGGATTTTATTTGACTGCGGCATGTTTCAGGGTCGGCGCAAAGAAAGCGCCGAGAAAAACCGCGTGCTTCCCATCGATCCCAAATTGCTCACCAACATTGTCCTCTCCCATGGTCATATCGATCATTCGGGGCGCATCCCCATGGTAACCAAAAACGACTTTCATGGTAGCATATACTGTACGCGGGCCACGGCAGATGCGTGTAATTATTTACTAACCGACTCCGCGCGTATACAGGAAATGGACGCCCTATACCTGAATTACAAGACCGTCCGATCGGCATTGTCGCGAATGAAATCCTCGGTGACCGGTCGCAAAACATCCAATCGTAAGTATAGAGAAATCAAGGCTCTAATGAAAAAGGGGCGTCACCAACTCAAGGCTGAAACCATCGACGAACTGATTGGAAAATACCGCTTGAAGCAGGTGGTCCCGCTGTACAACGTGGAGGAAGCTGAGCAGGCGTTGACCCACTTTCGCGGTCAACCCTACCGTCACGAAGTAACCATAGGAAAAGACATGACCTGCACTTTTTACGATGCGGGCCATATCATCGGTTCGGCGGTTTCCATCGTCAAAACCCGCAAGGACGGCCGGGTGTTTACCGTGGCTTTTAGCGGAGATATAGGACGGTACGACACGCCGATAATTAAGGACCCCACATCCGATTTCGCAGAAGAAGATCGCGATATCGATTTGCTGATTATGGAAAGTACTTACGGTGATCGGCTACACGCGCCGATAGTGGACATGGCTCCCATGCTCAAACAGGTCATTGAGGACACCCTCAAACGGGGCGGGACCCTTCTTGTGCCCGCCTTTGCATTTGGTCGTACTCAGCAGTTGCTCTATTTCCTACATGAGCTTTATGATGCCGGTGAAGTGCCACGTCTGCCGGTATATGTGGACAGTCCCCTGGCGACTCGGCTGACCAAGGTGTACGGCGAGCATCCGGAGGTTTACGACCAGGAAACCCATGAGACCTTCCTCTCCAATGGGAAGAACCCCTTTACCTTCAAACAAATTCATTTTGTCCAGTCGGTGGAGGAATCGATGGCCTTAAACCGGGACGAAAATCCTAAGATCGTCATTTCGGCTTCAGGTATGTGTGAAGGCGGTCGCATACTCCATCATTTGCGCCACAAAATACACAATCAGAAAAATACGATTCTGGTGGTGGGGTTCATGGCAGCCAACACCTTGGGGCGACGAATTCTCGACCTGGGGTTGGCCTGGGAAGAAAAAGGGCGCGAAGGCGATGCCCCGCTCGTTAAATTTTACAACAAGGAGTATCCGCTAAAAGCCCGGGTAGTGAAATTGGGCGGCTTTAGCGCCCATGGTGATAGAAATGAAATGCTCCGTTTTCTTAAGGAATCCAATTTGCGTATCAAAAAGATTGCAGTGGTACACGGTGAAGAGGATCAATCCACGGCCTTCGCTGAATACTTAATGGAAAACGGATTTAGAGCGTTTGTACCCCACCTGGGTCAAACCGTCAGGGTCTAAAAGGAGCGCAGACGTTCGCTAAGGCGGGGAAAGTGTTGGTCGGGTCGATCATTATGGATGGCTACGGCCGGATATTCAGCCCCCTGATATTTGTGTACTGACACCGAGTAAGCCAGTATAATTTTAGGCACCTCAAATTTTAGCTCATTTTGTCTCATTTAAACGGTTTATCCAAGCTATGCTTAGTAAACCACACCTTCTTCTATGGATTTGAAAAGAAAGCCCGTCAGAATCGACCTGGGCCAGGCAGAATGGACATTTTCAGACGATGAGTTAGACCAATCTTTGTTTCTGAGAGGGAACCTGTAACTCTCATATTGAATAGTAAACGCCAAGCACTTTCTGCACGAAAGTCCCCAAGGTTCCTATATGATTTTTATAGTTTTTATCTAAAACTTTTTTATTCTTAAATAGAGTTCGTCAAGCTGGGCCTTGACGGCTTGAGCAGGGGCATTGGTAAGCAGGCATGCCGCTTTCTGAGTTTTTGGGAAGGCGATGACGTCCCGGATGGAAGGCTGTGCGCACAAAATCATCACCAACCGGTCAAAACCGATGGCGATCCCGCCGTGGGGCGGGGCTCCGGACTCCAGAGCCGAAAGCAGAAATCCGAACTTTTCCTCATAGGTTTCCCGATCCATCCCTAATGCCGCAAACACCCTTTCCTGCAACGTTCTTTGGTGAATACGGATGCTCCCGCCGCCGATCTCCGAACCGTTCAACACCAGGTCATAAGCCTTTGATTTGACAGAAATCGGGTCACTTTCCAGCAGGTCACAATCCTCGTCCAGAGGAGCCGTAAATGGATGGTGCAACGCCTGGTTCCGTTTTTCGTTTTCATCAAATTCCAGTAATGGAAACCGGGTAATCCAGACAAAACTGAATGTGTCTTCATCTACCATGCCGAGTTTCTTCCCTAAAAAGTTTCGAAGATGTCCCAGGGCCTCGTTGGTGATCTTGGGCTGATCGGCCACAAAAAATACAAGATCGCCGGGCTGCATATCAATACGCTTTGCAAGCGCCTGTTTTTCGTCATCGGTGAAGAATTTCGCGATCGGGGATTGCCAGGAATCTTCACGCACCTTGATCCATGCCATACCTTTGGCCCTGTAAATGGAGACAAATTCGGTCAAATCGTCTATCTCTTTGCGTGTAAAATTGATGCACTCCTTGGCATTAAGCGCTTTGACGATGCCCCCCTTTTTAACCACATCGGAAAAAACCTTGAAACCCGCGTCCTGTACAATGTCCGAAATATCCACCAGCTCCAGTGCAAACCGAATATCGGGTTTGTCCAGCCCAAAACGGTCAACCGCATCATCATAGGAAAGACGTTTGAAGGGGGTTTTAAGGTCCACGTCCAGAGCATCCCTCAAGAGATGGACCATCATGTTCTCTGTAAGTTCCATCACATCGTCTTCTCCCACGAAGGACATTTCCATGTCGATCTGGGTAAACTCCGGTTGGCGGTCCGCCCTGAGGTCTTCGTCCCTGAAACACTTTACAATCTGGTAGTACCGGTCAAACCCGGAAATCATTAACAACTGTTTGAATATCTGGGGGGACTGGGGCAAGGCGTAAAAAAGACCCGGGTTCACCCGGCTTGGCACCAGATAGTCCCTTGCACCTTCCGGTGTGCTGCGGGTCAGGACCGGCGTTTCAATATCGATAAACCCGAGAGTGTTCAGATATTGTCGTATTGAGGCGGCAGCCGCGTGCCTTTTGGTGATGTTTTTTTGCAAAAGGGGACGCCGCAGATCGATGTGACGGAATTTCAGCCGAATATTTTCCGAAACATCCAGATTGTCCTCGATCATAAACGGCGGGGTTTCGGCTGAATTGAATATCTTAAGTTCCGTGGCAAAGACCTCTATCTCACCGGTTTTCAATTTGGGATTGGTCATGCCTTGCAGTCTTTTTTCGACGTTCCCCCGAATGCCAATCACATATTCACTTCGAATGGCATGGGCTTTTTCATGGACCTTCCGACTGACTTCAGGGTTGAAAACAACCTGTGTGATTCCTTCCCTGTCGCGCAGGTCCACGAAAATTACTCCTCCGTGATCCCTTCGGCGCTGTACCCAACCCATGAGCATAACTTCCGTACCCACATCATCTGCTCCGAGCTCACAGCATGTATGGGTTTTTCTCATATCTCCAAGTATATCTGACAATGGATTAACTCCTTAATTTAAACGTCTCGGAAATCCTACAACCTGTCGAAATAACAAGTCTTTTAATAGTAATCTGTCTATGCAATCAGAATGGAATAATGGAATAATGGAATGCTGGAATATTGGGGTAAGAGCTGAAATAAACCATTTTAATTGTAAAAAACTCTTTCAAACCCATCATTCCATTACTCCATCATTCCATTATTCCAATTGGGGCGAAGCCCCTAAGTTCGCTTTTATATTTTCCACAACATGTTCGATGGGGATCGAAATCTGTTCTTTGGTGGTCATATTGCGCAAGATAACCGATCCTTGTTTTATCTCATTATCGCCCACAATCAGAACATGTTTTGCACCCAGCCTGTCTGCCCGTTTCATCTGGCTTTTTAAACTTTTATCACCAAAATCCATCTCGGTTTTAATCCCCTCAAGGCATAACGCGGATTTCCATTCAAAGGCAAGGGACCGACTCTTTTCACCCAGTGGGGCTAAAAGAATATCAGGCGTTTTGATAAAATCATTACTATTAAGTCCTGTAATTTCCGCCAACCGGTCAAAACCGATGGCAAAACCAGTTGCCGGGGTATCGGGTCCGCCAAGGGCCTTAACCAGACCATCGTATCTGCCGCCGCCTGCCACAGCACTCTGGGCGCCTAATGATCCGGTCTGAATTTCAAAAGTGGTTCGGGTATAATAGTCAAGACCCCGGACCAGCCTTTTATCAATTGCAAATGGCACATTCATTGCATTAAGTGCTGTCTTAACGGTTTCAAAGTGTTGGCTGCATGCCTGACATAAATAATCCAAAATGGAAGGTGCATGAGCCATGGCCTCTCTGCAGGCAGGCACCTTGCAGTCGAGCACCCGTAAGGGATTCCGGTCCTTTCGCCGGATACAGTCTGAACAAAGATTTTTAGTGGAAGATGTCAGAAAATCGGAAAGCACGGCTTTGAATTTTGGGCGACATTCCAGACAGCCCAACGAATTGATATGTACTTCAACATCGGAAACAGATAGTCTTGAAAATAAGGTTACCAGCATAAAGATCAGCTCAACATCAACCAGCGGAGAATCCACCCCAAAGATTTCGGCATTGAGCTGGTAAAACTGCCGGTATCTCCCTTTTTGGGGCCTTTCCCGCCGAAACATGGGGCCGATGGTATAATATTTTTGGACCGGATCCGTTGAATATAATTTATGCTGGATGTAGGAACGACAAACAGATGCGGTTGCCTCTGGCCGCAGGGTGATAAGACTCCCCTTTCTATCCGGAAAGGTGTACATTTCTTTTTCGACAATATCGGTATCTTCACCAATGCTCCTGGCAAACAGTTCCGTACGTTCCATAATCGGAATTCGTATTTCCTTAAAACCGAAATCTTCAAAAAGAGACCTGGCGGTTTTTTCGATATACTGCCAGAGTTCTACTTCCCCGGGAAGTATATCTTTAAATCCTCTGATTAACTGTATCATCCGTTATTTTTTTTCCCAGCGCAAAAGTTCGGTCACCTTGCTCAGAGTGCTTCCTTCTTTGATTTCTTCCCGGATGCGGTTTTCCTTCTCAAGAACGTCCATGCTCCGGTTTGCATACTCCACTGCAATGGCACGCGGCAGCACGACAACGCCATCATAGTCGCCCAACAACCAGTCTCCGGGTTCTATGCGCATATTGCCCACCGTAACCGGCACGCCGATCTCTCCGAATCCTTTGGGCTCTCCCGCATTGGGCATGACAAGTCTGCTGAAAGCCGGAAATTGCATATCGATAATTTCCGGACTGTCTCTCAGGGCCCCGTCGATGACCACCCCGGCCAGGCCCTTTTGCACGGCCGAATGGGTTGCCAGTTCTCCCCAGAGAGCAGGCCCCGCGCCACCGGCGTCGATGACGATAACATCACCGGGTTCAGCCACATCAATGGCCTGAACCGGTTTGGCCCAATCTCCCGGATACGTTCTTACGGTAACTGCACGACCCACCATCCGGATGCCGGGGAAAAGCGGTCGAATTCCTTGCAAAACTCCACCCCGGTGCAGGGCATCGGACAGATTAGGCGACGATACCAGCTCCAGAATTTCCTTTATTTGAGCTTCTCCCTTTCTCTTAAA
>Ga0233415_10000937_pt1 | contig 13086 bp, 10 predicted proteins | sample Na_anoxic_12_MG_FD_188631 | JGI IMG/M metagenome (GOLD analysis project Ga0233415, IMG submission 188631) | Seawater microbial communities from Saanich Inlet, British Columbia, Canada - Na_anoxic_12_MG | ecosystem: Environmental > Aquatic > Marine > Inlet | place: Canada: British Columbia... | reverse complement strand
GTTAAAGAGGTTAATGAAGAAGTTGATGTTACTTACAGAGTATATAAAGGACAGGCTGAATATGATTTATATACTAATAAAACTGGTGAACCATTAAAATCTGGTACCTCAGACACACCATTTAAACTAAGTGTAGATATTTTAGATAATTCTGGTGATGTTAAATGGGCGGCTGGTACTAAATATAAAGAATGGACAGCAAAACGGGGACATTTAAATATTACACCAAACAGTGATGGGAAGTGGAATTTAATAACACCAATGATATTGGAAGAAAATGGATACACCCCCACAAGTGGTTATAAAAAACTTACCAGTAAGTTTGATTTAAATAGGTATAGAAGTAAGGAAGCACAACAAATGGTTGTTAATTCCGCTCGAAGAGATTACGCGGGTAATAATTACATTGGTGATAGAAGTATAGAAGCACAAGTTAAAATATCGGAAGACATACCAGGTTTGTTCACCACATCCCCAACAGCATCAGGACCAAAACCAAATGATGGGTTTTACTATCGTTACGAAGGTTCTTACAAAGTGTTTAATGACGGTTCTTACGTAGTTTATAGAAAAGGTTATTACAGATACCCTTCTGAAACTACGGTAGACGATTTCAGATTTGTTGGGGTTGAAGCTAAAAAACCTAGAAGGGTTCTGGTAGACCTAAAAGACTTATCCCCAGAAGACGCTATTAGGTTAGGCCTTAAATCACAAATTGATGGGGATTCCACCACTGAGACCGAATTTAATACTGATATACTAAATTTAGTTAAAAGTGAATATACTTTGTTAAATGACCCAGAAGTAGATCAAGACAGTTACAACAGTTCTGTAACAAAAAGATTACAAAGAAGAAGTTCTTATAAAGGTTATTTAAGGGGTTACCTACCGATGGGACCAGAAATATGGTTTATGCCAACAGAGGTTAAAAAAATATTTATAAAAGAATTTGAAGATTATGTGGGTGATATGAATGATTGGGTTGAACCAGGTGATAGTACAGATAATTTTGATTACGCTCTAAAAACGATTGACCCATTAAATTTCCCTACTTATAAAAACAATAATAAATTTGGTGTTTTTAAAAATGAAATTATATACCCAACAGCTTTTGAAGAAATAGGTACTGTTGGTACTGATGCACCATCAGTATTAAGGTTAAGTACAAATTCAACGAGAAACGCTTATGAGGATGGAATAAAATTGGATGGTAATAAAATGCCTGAAATCCCCCAACCATTACTAGACTTTTTTAATTTATTTGACGTAAATGAAGCTATAACACCAATTAGAGCTATTAGACCACTCTATAAATCTCCTGGAAATTCAAGTGATTTTTTCCTTGATAAAGAATCTACATTATTCCCAAAATTATATAAATACATTGAACAGAAAACTAAGATAAATATTAGTAAAGATGGGGGTCAAGCTATCGGTAATGAAAAACTATTAAACGTATATAAATCTTTATTCGGTTCTTACTATTTTGTCACTTCTACCACACCTAGAACTTTTTGGGGTGAGTTTCCCCTACAAGAAATAGATGGTGAGATGGTAGAAACCACACATGATTATTTCACCTTTAATAAAAGGGAAATGTTCGCTTTCTTAAAAGGATTTATACAAGAATTGTCATCACCAGAAATTAAAGGAGCTTTTGAAAAGGGGTTGAAAGATAGTTACCTTGACGAATTAAATGGTGAGGTTTTAGGTGCAGGACAAGATGATGATATTAGGTTATCTATTTACAGGTCACTTAAAACATTATACGATAAATACATTTCTGGTTCTGCCGCTGGTAAGACAAATGGACAGGGTGAGGATAAAACAAGAATGTTTTATAACCCAATAGGTAAAAATAGATTATTTATCGACCATTTTGTTTTCCTTAATAGAGTAAACGCTGACATCGGAGATGCGGCTTTAGTTAAATTAGAAACAGTAAACAACCTTTTCCAAAACACACAAAATAGTATTTTTGAAGTTTCATCAGATATTTTAACTAGTAGTAATTTCTTATTTTTACCACTACCTGGTTACGTAGATTTAAGTGCTGGTTTAACTAAAGAGGCGGTTGATAGAAATACTGAGTACCCTAACTTTGCGGCTGAACAAGCTAATAATATGTTTAGACCTATATCAGACCAAGGAACATTTAGTGATATAGATAGTAAGTTAGGTTCACCAATGTGGTACTCTATGTATATAGGTGGTGTGTCTAGACAATTAAAATTAAAAAATGATGACAATCAACCTGGATGTTTAACAGAACTAAATATTAATGGTAAAAAAGAACAATCAGATGATGGTTTCTTATTGAGTCCGTCACCAAGTTCAAAACCAGCTCCACCTGATTTTACCAGTACAAGTACACCAGACAATAGTTTAACTAATAGTAATTCCACCTCAAAAGGTATTACCGCTTTTAAAGTTAGGTTTGGTGCACAAAACCAAAGTCACTTTACTGGTATAAATTTAGATCAACTAGAATTTCAAGATACTAATGAAAGTATTGTAGCAACAGAAAATATCGCTAGAAGAGCCGCTGACGGTGGTGCTGGTGGTTTTATCGCTAAAGGACAAGATTTATACCAAATTTTCTTAAATAGAAGTTATACAGCTAAAGTAGAATCAATGGGTAACGCAATGATTCAACCATTTCAATACTTTCAATTGGAAAACGTACCGATGTTCTTTGGTAGTTATCTTATAACTAAGGTTTCTCATAACGTTAGACCTAACCATATGAAAACTAGTTTTGAGGGTGTGAGAATGAGTCACGCGACAGTACCCGTTGTGGAGGACTTTATTTCTACGTTTAATATTAAACCTTCTAAAGAAGGTGCTAAAAGAAAATCTTTAAAGGGTACTGGTGGTAATTCTAACAAAGCTAGTGGTGGCGGATCTAGTTCATCATCAAGTTCGACAACAGGAGCAAAGTCAGTTAGTGGTTTATACTACCCAATAGAAATAGCGACAACCAATGTAACAGATCTATCAGGTAACACAAAAAATATAACCAAAAAAATAAGAGAAGGTTTAGTAGCTAGAGGATTTAACCTAAAACAAATATTAACAAGTAATTCAAAGTACAAAGGAAGAGCATTAAAAGATGGTACTTTTTATAATGAAACCCAAACTGTAAACGCACCAGCAAAAGGAAATCCTGTTCAATACCCTAAGTACTCAGGAACCGATGAAAGAGGACCCAAAGGTATTCAAATACACTGGACAGCTGGATATACAACCAAATCCGCTATCAATACTTTAGGTAGTAAAGGTTTAGCGTATAGTATATTAATTGGGGAAGACGGTCCCGCTTATCAGATTTCTAATTTAGAAAGGTCAACCTACCATGCAGGGTGTACATCTAATTGTCCAAGATGTAAGGGTGGTATGAATCAAAAAGCTTTAGGGATATCCTATGTGGGAGGAATTGAGGCCGGTTCTAAAGTATCTAGAAACGCTGGTTACTTAAGAACTTGGGAAGATTGGAAAACGGAGGAAAAAATAGTACCTTGGTGTCCAAATGGTACGATATGGAATTCAGAAGGAATCACTAGTTGTTCCGATAAAGAAGTGACTTCTGGAAAACATAAACCATCTGCTAAAGGAGAGGTTTTTAGACCTAAAGACCAATGGGAGTCCTTAGTAGATTCTATATTAATGATGAAGGTTAAGTACCCTAGAATGCAGTGGCTCACTGGACACAATTTTACTTGTAGTGGTAAATCAGATCCTGGTTTAGGTTTTCCATGGGATAAATTAATTAGGGATTTAAAGGCTAGAGGTTGGAACGAAACAGATGCTGATGACGACCCATTCGTTGTTACTGAATGGCCTAATGACAATCCAGGTGGTCCAAAATCAAAGGGTGATACATCTAAGGGTATAGTTGAAACTCAAAAGAAAAGATTTGATGAGGTCATAGCAGAATTTGAAACTGCTGGTATAGAAAATGGTGCTGAAGCAAATGAATATGATATGGATGACGTTTTAATAACACAACAAGAATCAGCAAATGATGCGGAAGCCGGTCAAACAGTTGATGAATTGGGTTGTAGAATATTAAATGGACCATTTAAGTATGGACCTAATAACACTGGTAAAGGTTTAATAGAAGATTTAGGTTTAACAAAAGAACAAGTGGCAGGTGTTGTTGGTAACTTAAGAGCTGAATCAGGGTTGGTACCAGATAGAATACAAGGGTCTGGTACTAAAACAGGTCTTATCAGTGAGGCTGTGAATAAAAATAATGAGTCATTAGGTTATGGTTGGGCTCAGTGGACCTTCCCTAAATTAAAAGAAGATTTTATTGAGAGTGCGGAAGCGGTGGGAGTTGATTTAACTAAAACACCAGCTGATATAGATATTAATTATAAGTATTTGGTTGAGTTCATACAATCAAGTGGTAATTTAACTATTGATAAAACTAAATATGGTAATATAGCAACTGAGTTAGGAATAGATAAATGTGGTGGTTCAGAAGGACTCAAAAAAACAAAAACAGTAAGAGAAGCTACAGTTTATTTCTTAGGTTGTTATGAGAGAGCAGAAGTTCAAGATGAAAAAGAAATATTAAAAAGAACAAACTTCGCCAATGAGATTTATCAAACGTGTGAATCTTCAAACGTCACAACTCAAAATGATGATACTGAAACCGTAGTTGAAAATGGTGTTATAGTACATTCTAATGTTAAAAACTTAAATGAGGCATTAGGTATAGAAGGTCCTTACACAGCTAATTACCCACCACCTGCTGCAGCTACTGATAATGATGCGAGCCCTGGAATACCACAAAGTGTAATAGATGACTTAGTTTTATTAAATGTTGAATACATCAATTACAATGGAGAAGAATGTAGAGGACAAATAGTCACTTTCAAAAAGGGTGAGGAAGCTATGAAAAAAGTGTTTAAAAAACTTAAAGAAATTGGATACCCAATCGAAAGATGTGATTTACCAGTAAAATACAATTGGAATGATGAAAAAATGATGAAGAAAAATATAACTAATGGTTTTAATTATAGAGTAATAACAGGTGGTTCCAATATAAGTCCACACGGTAATAGGCCTACGTTAGACCTAAACCCATTGTGGAACCCATACATAAGCCCAGCTTATATAAATGATGATAAAAGCCAAGGATTATCATCTGGACCCTATAAAGAATTAACACCACCAAACACACCTTATAAAACTGTGGAGAGTTGGTTTAAAAATGAACCTGATCCTACACTTGCATTGGAAGCAGTTAAGGGTGCTAGTTCCAACTCTAGTAACGGAGCAGTAAAAGCATCAAAGATGAATGTTATTGATAAGTCTTGGATACCAAATAATGAAGAAATAACAATAACAGGTGATAATGCAGTAGGTAAAAAATCAAAAGTGGTACAAGCGTTTAAAGAAAGTGGGTTTAACCGTTGGGGTGGTTTATGGAAAAGTGAAATAGATGGACAACACTTTGAAATAACACCTTATAATAATACAAACTTATAACATAGATTATTGATTAGTTTATAAATTTTACTATATTTGTTATAATGATAAAAGTCATAACAAATAATAGAGAGGAAGTTGAAAGGTATTTAGATTCTAACTTCTCCTTCGAAAATGGATTCATCACAGTTTATATAGGTTGGGATTTAGCAAAAGAAAATGGAGCTTCTATCTTAAAACACAAAATAGATGAAAATACTTATTGGACGTTTCTACCAATGGAAAAAAGAAAAGTGTTTTTAGAATCGTTAGAAGAATTCAAAGAAATTGTTTTTAATAAGATTAAAAGTGAAATAAAATTTCACAATATAAACCCACTAGATTATAATTCAAAAGAAGACATACTCTCTTTTATTTTAGATACACTTACCGATTTTATTGGATATTTATATAAAGAAAAAATCTATTTTTATAGAAACAAAGAAGTTTATCATTTGGATTTAGGTTTTTTAGATTTTATGTCTTGGGACATAATTGATGAGATTACAGATAAATTAGATATTAAACAACTACAAACAAACAAGATAAAATATCTGGAAACAAAACATATACCATATCTAATAGATGCAGAAAAAAACAATATTATTAGCAGCCTTTGTTGACCCTTTTTATTTAGAAAAATTCCTAAATATGTTAGAAAGAAAACACTCCATAAAAAGAGAGAGTGTTTTTATGTTTAACACAGAGGGTGAAGATCTAATACTTACTTTTAAAATATTTTTAAATATTGGGGAAAGAATAGATATTAGAAAAGAATTCAGAAGAACTTTACAAGTACACAAAAAGGGTAAAACATTTTTTACAATTAACGCTTTAAACAGATTGATTGAGAGAGATTTTAATTTAACACCTGGTAACATAGATTATAAAAGTCATGAAGTAGAGTGGAATAAATACGAAGATAAATTTATTATACTCAAAAATGATGTGTTAGATATTTTAGATATTAAAAGAAAGATTATAGAATAACGGCATATTTATAAGAAAAACTAGTTATGGAAAATACTAACAAGAATAAAGAAAAAGAACTTAATAACAGTCTAAACAAATTTTTAAATAAAGATAAGAATTGTGAAGGTGAAGAGTGTTTAATTAAAGATAATGACGAACTAGTTCAAAGAGAACATAAAAAAATCATCACCAATGATGGTAGACAATTATTAAGTGAATATACAAGATAAAATGGAAAAGAAGAATTTAAACGAAGATTTAGAAAGATTTAATAACCTTATAGGTTATAACCCATCGGAAGGTAATGTAGTGGTTGAAGCTAAAACTAGAAGAACTTATCTACAAGAAGAGGAACCAGAGTCTGAAGAAGCACCAGCTGAAGAAGAAGAAATTACTGGGGCTGATTTTGATTTTGGCGATGAGGGTTCTCCAGAGGGTGAAGAAGCACCAGCTGAAGAAGCACCAGCTGAAGAAGCACCAGCTGAAGAAGAATCAACAGAAGATGAATTTGGGACTGCGGATGAATTTACTGCGGCTGATGAATTAGAGGATGAAGGTGAGGTTGAGGAAATTGACGTTACAGCAATCGTTGGTAAATCAGAAGAGGCTAAAGATTTAGCACAAAAAGCGGTAACAGTGGGTGAAAAAAATACAGAATTTTTACAATCTTTAACAGACAAACTAAGTAACTTAGAATCTAGTTTATCTAAAATGGATACGATAGCGACTAAAATAAATAAGTTAGAACAAAATGTTAAGACACCAGAAGAAAAATTAGAGTTAAGATCTTTAGATAGTTACCCATTTAATGTTAACTTAAGTGACTATTGGGAAGAGAAAGCTAATAAAGATAAAAACTACAGAATCTCTAGTGGTGAGGAGAATTCAAACGGAGAACAAAAAGAATATGTCATCAAACCAGAGGACATAGAAAACTTTAATGACAATGATATTGAAAAATCATTTAGTCCAGAAAGTAACTAAAATAACATAAAATATTTTTAAATTAATGGGGATTTTGTCCCCATTTTTTGTTTTTACGGCTTTACTTTGAAACATATTTGTATTATAATTAGAACAATTAAATAAATTAATAACAAATAAAAAAAGTAAAATTATGAGTGTACTCGATGCGATTGCGAAACAGTATGAAAAAAACAAAACTGGTGGGAATACTGGTGGAAATTCATACGAACAAGATTGGAGCAAATACTTTGCTGTAAGATTAGAAGATGGAATTGATAGTGGTGAGTCAACAATTAGGATTATGCCTCCTAAAGAAAATGTTCACCCACTAATCAAAGAAGAAAATACACCGTTTGATGAAGGCCATTGGCATTCAGTTAAAGTTGGTGGTAAATGGAGAAAAATTTATTGTAGAAAACACAACGATGGTGAACACTGTCCTTTGTGTGAAGTTTCTGACGAACTATTCAAGTCTTGGAAAGAAACTGGAAACAAAGCTGATAAAGAATTAGCTACTCAGTATTCAGCTAAAAAATTCTATTTAGCTAGATTGATTGATAGAAGTAAGGAAGGTGATGGTGTTAAATTTTGGAGATTCCCACACAACTATAAAGGTGAAGGAGCTTTAGATAAAATCATTCCTTTGTTCACTAAAAGAGGAGATGTTACAGACCCAAGAGAAGGTCGTGACCTTACTCTAATCCTAGGTAGAGATAATAAGGGTTATGCTAAAATAACTTCTATTATGGGTGAAGATGTTGATGTTTTAACTGACCCAAAGTCAGAAAAAGCTAAAATATGGATGACTGATGACACTAGTTGGAAAGATATCTATAAAGCACAACCTTTAGATTATGTACAATTAATCGCAGATGGTGAAACACCACAATGGGATAAAGGGTTAAGTAAGTTTGTCGCTAAAGGAGCAGATGGTGATTCAGAAACTTCAATGAGAGCAACAACTACTACTGTAACAAGTACACCAACTACAGATACTACAGATACTACATTTAGTTCATCAAACGATGATGACGAACAACCATTCTAAAAAATAAAATAAATGGCTAAAAAAGCAGCAATTAAGAAAAAAACTTTCGATATGGATTCTTTATCTGATAAATTCAGTAGTAAGACTAAATATAAGAAAGATAGATTTATTGACTTAGGCGAGGTATTCCAGAAAGCAACTGGAGTACCTGGTCCCGCCATAGGTCATTTGAATGTCTTTTTAGGACATTCAGACACAGGTAAAACCACAGCTTTAATTAAAGCAGCTACGTGGTGTCAGAAAAATGATATACTACCAGTGTTTATTATAACAGAAAAGAAATGGAGTTTTTCTCACGCTCAACTAATGGGTTTTGATTGTGAAGAGGTATCCCCAGGGGACTGGAAAGGTTTCTTTTTGTTTAAAGATGATTTCGATTATATAGAACAAATAACAGACTATATTAATGAGGTCTTAGACGCACAAGAAAAAGAAATCCAAAAAGACATTTGTTTTCTTTGGGATTCTGTTGGGTCTATTCCTTGTAAGATGACATACGATGGTAAGGGTGGTAAGATGCATAACGCATCAGTACTAGCCGATAAAATTGGAATGGGTCTAAATGGTAGAATTACAGGTTCTAGAAAAGAAACATCCCCTCACACCAATACAATTGTATTTGTTAATCAACCATGGGTTGAGTTACCAGACAATCCATTTGGTCAACCTAAAATTAAGATGAAAGGTGGAGAAGCTATTTTCTTAAATAGTACACTTATTTTCTTATTCGGTAACCAAAAGAATGCTGGTACCAATAAACTAAATGCGGTTAAAGGTGGTAGAAAAATCAATTACGCTACAAGGTCAAAGATTTCAATCTTAAAGAACCACGTTAATGGTATAGGATACCAAGACGGTAAAGTAATTGTAACACCACATGATTTCATTGAAGACAATAAAGCAGCAGAAACTTCCTACAAAGAAGAGTACGCTGATTATTGGATGGATATGTTTATTAAAAGTGGTTTAGAGGAATTAGATGAGAATGACACATCATTTGAGACCGAAACAGTAAAAGACAATATTGAAGGTTTAGCTTAATACACACAATGAGAATAGATTATAATAGGTTATTGGAATTAAATAAAAACGCTTTGGTTGATGATGGGAAAATTCAGATGAATGCTTACTATGTGATTCAAATCACAATAGAAAGATTTATCAACGGAGAACATATAACCCAAGAAGCTAAAAATTTATTAATAGAATTGGGTGTACTAATACAAACCGAAGAAGATATTGCGAGAGAACAGATTGTTGGACCATTTAATTTTAGCCAGCATGGGACTCAAAACGCCTAAAGGGAAACCTAAGAGCACAAAAACACTTATTGTCGATGGTAACGTTCTTATGAAACGTTCATACAACGGAGCTAAGAACGTTTACCATAAAGACAAACATATAGGAGGTATATCAGCTTTCTATAGTATCTTACGTAAAATAGTTGTAGAACATAAAGTAGATAAGTTAGTTATCACATGGGATGGAGAACGTGGTGGTACTTTAAGGTTAGATTATTACCCAGAGTACAAAGAAAATAGACCAAAGTTCTTTGATAAAGAATATGAGTTACAAAAACTAAGAGTCAAACAATACGCAGAAGATCTTTTTATTAGACAATACGAACATCCAGATGTAGAGTCTGATGATTTGATAGCATATTATTGTTTAAACAGACTTAAAAGAGAGGATGTGATGATTTATACTAGTGATAGAGACATGTGTCAACTAATAAATGAAAATGTGACAATATTCTTAGCAGATAAAAAGGTTGAAGTTGGTATCGGTAATTATAAATGGTACTTCCAACACCACTATGAAAATGCTGGTTTGATAAAGTTAATAGAGGGTTGTTCAACTGATAATATAAAGGGTATTGATGGTGTAACTGAAAACACACTACTAAACCACTTCCCAAAGTTAAAACAAAGTAAGATGAGTTTAGAAGAGATTTTTGAGGAGAGTAAACAAATTCAAGAATCTAGGGGTAAAAAACCATTTAAAGTAATAGACAATATTTTAAATGGTGTCACTAAAGGTAGTCAAAAAGGATCTTTCTATGAGATAAATAAAAAAATAATAGATTTAAATGAACCTTTATTACCAGAAGAGGCTAGACAATCAATAAAAAGTTTAATAAATTTACCGTTAGACCCAGAAGGTAGAAAGTATAAAAACGTACTTAAAATGATGATAGAAGATGGAGTCATCAATGTTTTACCTGGTGGTGAAAACGGATATCTAAATTTTATGGAACCATTTATTAGATTATCAAAAAAAGAAAAAACAAAATTTAAGAAAAAAATCAATTAAAAAAAGAAGAGAAATGAAGAAGTGTGAATTTATTTTATACATTAACAAAAACATTATTTGTCAGAGGTACTTTAATGTAAAAGGGTTTAATAAGAAATCTATCAGTTCGTTTGAAATGTACGAATGTATAACAGACGTAGTAGATTTAATTAATAGAGACTTAAAGAAAAAGTCTAAAGATTATTTATGGAGGTCTTATAACCCCTATAAAGAACAAAAACAAGAAGATATAATCAGAGAAGATGTTTTCGAAAATGAAGATATTTTTGACTTAGAAATTAAAGTCGATGATAGAGTAGTTGCAGCCAAACAATTCACTGGAAATTTCTACCAACAAAGGATAAGATATTCAGTAGATATTAGAAAAATGATACCAAAGATCATATCTATAATCACTGAAACCCTATCTAGAGAAAATTTAAATGTGGAATATGGTTCAATCAAATTGAACTGATTATTTATTATTAAATAGTTTACAGAATGAGTGATAAAAAAGTTACGTTAGGATATCTAGGTTACAAATTCCAAACAGAACTCATAAATCAAATACTACATCCAGCTAATAAAAAATTCGCTGATAGAATAATTGATATTTTAGATACAAGTTATTTTGACAATGAATATTTTAGACTTATAATAGCTACAGTAAGAGATTATTTTGAGAGGTTTGAGAAAATACCTAATTGGGATACCTTAGAAACAATTTTAAAAGTTGAAATTAAAGAAAAAATCACACAAGATTATGTTTTTGAAATCACTAAAGAAATTAGGAAGTTAGAAGTAGAAGATTGGGAGTACGTTCAAATGGAGTCCCTAAACTTTTGTAGACAACAAGAACTAAAGAAGGCCAATGACAAAATATCAACCATTATAGATAATGGTGAGTTTGGTCGTTACGAAGAATGTGCTGAAATCATGAAAGAAGCTCTATCAGTTGGAGCTGAAAAAGATGATGGTACATCTATTAGTGAAGGATGGGATACTGTTTTAGAAGAAGACTTTAGACACCCAGTTCCTACGGGAATAAGTGGTATTGATGAATTAACCGATGGTGGTCTGTCTAGAGGTGAGTTAGGGGTTGTGTTAGCACCTTATGGTGTTGGTAAAACCACAATACTTACTAAAATTGCTAATTCAGCTTATAATGTAGGTTATAATGTTTTACAAATTGTTTTTGAGGACATACCAGATGTAATCAAAAGGAAACACGCTTCATGTTGGAGTGGGATTGAACTTAATTCTTTATCTGATGATAAAGAAGCGGTGATAAATGTGATTAAAGAAAAAACAGAAGGTGTTGAAAATGATTTAATTATCAGAAAATTTACATCAGAAGGTGTTACTGTTAATCATATTAAATCCTACATCAGACATCTAATATCTACTGGTTTTCAACCAGATATGGTTGTATTAGACTATATCGATTGTGTTGAGTCTACTAGAAGGTATAATGATGAATGGTCAGGTGAAGGTAATGTTATGAGAGCTTTTGAATCTATGTTAGCAGAGTACAATCTAGTGGGTTGGACAGCTGTACAAGGAAACAGAAGTTCAGTTTCAGCTGATGTGGTTACTGGTGACCAAATGGGTGGCTCCATAAAAAAGGCACAAATAGGACATTTTATAATGTCAATCGCTAGAACACTCTCTCAAAAGGAGGGTAATAGAGCAACAATAGCGGTTTTAAAATCAAGATTCGGAAAAGATGGTGTTATCTTTGAAGATTGTACATTTGATAACGGTAGGGTTTATATAGATACTGAAAGTTCAGAAACTTTTTTAGGGTATGAAAGGAAAGTGGTAGAAAGAAAAGAAGAAAACGCTAAAGAAAGGTTAAAAATGGCAAAGGTTAGGAGAGAGAAAAGAGATGCTGAACTTGATTAAAAATTAATAACGAAATTTAAAAATTAAAAAAAAATGGAATTATCAAAACAAATTCTATCAGACATAACTGTCTACATGAAATACGCTAAGTTTCTCCCAAAGAAACAAAGAAGAGAAACTTGGGAAGAACTAGTTACTAGAAATAAGAAAATGCATCAAAAGAAATATCCTAAACTAAAGAAAGAGATTGAGGATGTTTACAAATATGTTTACGATAAAAAGGTTTTACCTTCTATGAGGTCTTTACAATTTGGGGGTAAGCCAATTGAAATATCACCAAATAGAGTTTATAACTGTGCATACCTACCAATAGACCATATTGATTCTTTCTCTGAAACAATGTTTTTATTGTTAGGTGGGACAGGTGTTGGTTATTCAGTACAGAAACACCATGTTGAGAAATTACCAGAAGTTAGAAAACCAAA
>Ga0233415_10000936_pt1 | contig 13102 bp, 19 predicted proteins | sample Na_anoxic_12_MG_FD_188631 | JGI IMG/M metagenome (GOLD analysis project Ga0233415, IMG submission 188631) | Seawater microbial communities from Saanich Inlet, British Columbia, Canada - Na_anoxic_12_MG | ecosystem: Environmental > Aquatic > Marine > Inlet | place: Canada: British Columbia... | reverse complement strand
TATCATATTTTTCTCCTTATTATTCGATATATTATATATCGTCAAAAGAAGGAAAAAATATATTTGAAAGTGAAAGTATATAGTGTATAATAGGGCAAAAGAAGCAGTTTGGTAGTAAGGTTCTTTTAAAATTTAATATATTTATAGAATAAAAGAGGAATATTTGATTATATTTCGAAATTAATATTAGTAATAGATGGGACTTTAACGGAGATTATTAATGTTAATCGAAAAAGATAACTATAAAAGGAACAAAAAGACAGGCAATATCGTTAAAAGACAACTAGTTTCTGTTGGGTGTGATGATTGTGGAGAAGAATGGGAAACTTTATATGGATATGTGAAATATAGAAAACTTAAAAAGAATTTATGTAGGTCATGTAGAAGTAAATTGAATCTAAAATCTCAAACACTTTTATCTGAAAGAAGATGGAACAAACAAGATAATAAAATAGACATTTTATGTTCTTTTTGCGGAAAAAATGTAAAAAAATATCCATCACATATTAATAAAAGAGGTAATAATTTTTGCGGGATTAAATGTAGAGATCGATATATATTAAAAAAGTATGATGTCCTTTATGAGACGTTTGATAGAAATATTGATGAAGTGTCATATTTATTTGGGATAATACTGGGAGATGGGCATCTTAGAAAGAGAGATCAAAAAAATACCACTAGAGTGGATATTGCTTTTAATTTTAAAGAGGGAGATATGATTGAATTAGCACGAAATATTATTAGCAAATTAGAAATAAATTTTTATGAACAAAGAGATAAGAGCCATAATTGTTTGCATATAGGTTTTGTGTTGCCAGATAATTTGTTAAAGAAATATAATATGTTATGGGAAGGAAGTAAATTTAATGCTAATCCTTATCCTACTAAAAAAATAATTAATAATATTAATATGGGAATAGGATTAATAAATTCAGATGGGCATTGTAGAAAAAGAAAAGGAAAAATTAAATATATAATATTTAATAATACAGTAGTGTCGATTTATAGATCTTTTATAAAATGTTTGAATTTTTATAATATATCTTACAATAATTATGTGAGTAAGGGAAGAATTGATAATAGAACTGGAAATAAAAGTAAAGATTCTTTTTGTGTAGGATTGAATTTAGGAAGTGTTGAGAAAATATTTGCTCTTAAAAAGTATGCGTTGAAAGGACAAGATATTGGAATTTAGTAATATAAAAGTAGTTGTTGTAGATTGTGATGGTGTATTAACTGATGGAATATACCAAATAGGAGAAAAGGGGCATATTTCTAAATCTTTTTATACAAGAGATTTTTATGGTATTGAGCAGTTAATGAGGAATGATATAAAAGTATGTATTATAACTCAATCTCATGATCAGGTGGCATATAATCAGGTTATGAGAATTTGTGATCATTCTATTTTTTGGAATGATTGTTATGAGAATGGAATGTTATCTCTTATGACTGAAGTTAAGAATAAAGAATCAGCGATAACAGATAATTTGTTTGAAGAAGAACTAACTTGGGAAAACATAGCATATATCGGTGATGCAGAAAATGATTTTGAATCTATGAAAAAGGTATTAATATCTGTATGTCCATCGGATGCTATTTTTGAGATAAAAGAAGTGGCTTCCTATCCATCTGATTATCCAGGGGGCAAGGGAGTAGTTTATGATTTTTGTATGTATTTATTACGTAGTAGAAAAGAGGAGAGGAGATAGAGAATAGGTGAGCGAACCTAAGGAAGCAAGTTATTGTGATAATTGTGGTTTATATGGGTATGAGGGATTATGTCCTGTATGCTCAGGTGAAGAATCAGTAGAACAATTTTATGGATGGGAAGAAGGAGAATAGAATGAAAATTTTACATCCTAACACAGGGCAAGAGTTTGTTCCAATTGTTAAGTACCATTTGTATGTATCCGTTATGGACACTGGTTTGAAAAGATTTTTAAAAGAAATAAAAATTGGTCCAGGTCAGCATACATGGTATTGGGTGTCATTTATGCCTGACCGTTTTATTGATTTAGATGGTATTGACAATAGTTATTGTACTTTTGATAATGCTATTAATAGGACTGTTAATGATGCTTATTGCACTGTCTATGAGTTCGAGAATTATGAACAAATGATCAAGGTTTGGGATGAGATAAGATATGTTGATAATATAACTACTTGTTATAAAGAAAAAAACGATTAGGACGGTGGCTTATTTCAGAATATCATATAGTAGAAACTGAATTTAAAGATAAAGCTGTATTAATTCAGTCAGTCAAAGAGATGGGATATGATCCTGTGGTGCATGATGAGGCTAAGAATTTAGAAGGATATCGAGGTAAAGCAAGGCAACAGAAAGCACATATTGTCATACCTCGTGCTCAAGTAGGAGTAGCAAGTAATGATGTTGGTTTTGAAAGAGTTGGTGGTAAATATAAATTACATGCTTCTCAATTTGATAGCAAATGGAGAACAGAAGGAGAAAAATTAAAAACTTTGAATAAGATATATGGTGAGAATAAGGTTAAAAGTTTTGTAAATAGTACTGGAGGTTGTAATATATTGAACCGTAAAGTTAATAAAAAAGGACAAATAGAGATTCATTTAAGAGCAATGTTATAGAAGAAATTTAAAGGATTTATATAGGGATAGTAAGATTTGTTTAGATAGAAAAAAAATAAAATTTGAGAAAGGGATTTAGATGTCAGAATATCATGAAGTGGCAGTAGAGTTTAAAGATCAGGCAGTTTTAGTAGAGTCTATAAAAGAAATAGGATGTAATCCTACTGTTCATGCAAAAGGAGTACAGTTAAGTAATAATTATAGTAAATCCAAACCTAATGTTCATATTGTAATTCCTCGCAGCCAATTTGGAGGTATGGGAGATTTAGGTTTTGAGAAAACTGCAAAAGGTTTTGTCATGCATGCTGATGATTATGATTATGGTACTCATGGTAATAAATTTAATCTTAAACGACTTAATTTAGTATATGGAGAGAATAAGCTTAAAAAATATGCTAATAGTACATCTAAATGTTCCGTGCTTTCTCGTAAAAAAAATAAAGCGGGGAATCAGGTTGAGGTAATGTTAAAAGTTAGAATTTAGAGGAATAAAATGTCAAAATCTAAACGCAAAGCAAGAGTAAAAGCAAACAAAAAGCAAAGAAGACAAGATAAGAATGCTTATTTTGTAAGAAAAAAACAACTTTTATCGGAAATTAGAAAATGGGATGATCCTATTCTAGCAAAAAAGAGTGAAGTAGTTCTTAATGGAGAAGATACTAAAGTTATTTTTAAGAAAATGAGATATATTCTTAACTCTACTGGTAATGGAGTAGGATTAGCTGCCTCTCAGATCGGAGTGTCTAAAAGATTAATAATTATTAAATCAGATTCTAAGTCTGGCGAAATAGTATATATGATAAATCCTGAAATTATTTCTAATAGTGGGGAAAAGAAGTTTGGTAGAGAAATGTGTTTGTCCTATCCTGATACTTTGGCAGTGATAGAAAGATTTACTTCTGTAACTGTTAAATATTTTGATAGAGAATGGCAAGAACAAACTGTTGTGTATAAAGAAGGTAATATTTTGGGAATTGTGGTCCAACATGAAATTTCTCATCTCTCGGAGGGGCATTGTGAAGTATATGATTGGTGGAAAGATCCAGAAGGTATGCAAAAGGTAACACAAGAAAAGCTTAAAGAGATAGAAGAATCTAAATCAGATGGTGTGGAAGACGATGTAGACGAAGGTGGAGGAGGATATGATATAGTTGAGTCAGATGACATGAAGAAAGAAAGGCAAGAAAGGGAAGAAAAAATAGATATTGTAGAAGCTAATGATGTATTAGATCGAGATGAATTTATTGATTGGGAAGATGCTAAAGAAGAAATAGTTGAAGAGACAAACAAAAAAGAAGAATAGATGAGTAATAATCTTGTAGCAATAGGTGGTCAATGCAATCAGTTTTATTGGTTTAGGAAATTAGATCCTATTTCTCAATGGGCATTTCGTAGATTTGGGATATATGAGGAAGATATTAATCAAGATTTAGAAGACATATATAAGCATATCGAAAAATAATAAAATGACCATACGACTATTCGAAAAAATAGAAGAAACATTGCAATGTACTTTATGCCCTCATTTTTGTGTCCTTAAAGAAGGAGAGATAGGGAAATGTCATGCTCGTCTTAATGATGGAGAAGAAATTGATATTGTAAGACATGGAGCTATTAGCTCTTTAGCTGTTGAACCTATTGAAAAGAAGCCATTTAAACATTTCCTAGAAGGAACTAAAACTTTAACAATGGGAAGCTACGGTTGTAATCTTAACTGTAGATATTGTTTGCCTCCAGATGCTCTAATTTCGACTCCAAATGGGACAAAGAGGATTGATCAAATTGAGGATGGAGAAGAGATATTTGCTTTGGATAATTCGAATAACGACCAACAACTCGTATTAGCTCATGTCGGTCATGTATTTGATAGGGAAGCTGAAGAAGTGATTGTAATTGAGGTAGACGGAGGTAAGTTGGAATTAACTCCTGAACATCCTGTAATGACAAAGAACAGAGGATGGGTAAAAGCAGGAGATCTAACTTTAAACGATGAAGTTCTATGTGATAAAACCTGTTTATGATAATTCCATTCCATAATTTATATCGTAGTTTTGGGAATAAAGAGAATCCTAATATATGATGAACATGAAGATTATCTGTTCTTCCGCTAAGTTGGCATATATTAGGTCTTTCTTTTAATATTTGTTTTGTCCATTTCCTATGGATAACACTTCTTTCTCTTAGATGCTCCATTTTCTTACCATGGACATAATTAGGATTTCCTTTTCCCTTATATCGTATAGATAATATTTTTCCAGTTTCTTTATGCCCTAATCCTTTTTTTGAACATTTTTTACAATATCCTGATCGGCATTGAGAAGAAGGATTTTTTTCTTTGCAGATTTTGCAAATTGTCCATATTATTGAGTCAAGATCAGATTTAAGAGTTTTATCTATTTTGTATAATATGCCTTCCCATTTTTTTAGAGTCCTATGATCTTTTTGAAAATATTTAGAAGCATGTTTATAAGAATAGAATGTTTTGAATGATTTATTCATTAACTCTTTGAATTGTTGATTGCATATTAGTGTGCAAAATTCTTCTTTTGTTCTTCTGCCACAATATTTGCAGTTTTTCATTCTTTTCTCTCCAAATAATAATCTATTATCTTTCTTGTCATTTCAGAGAAAGTGATTTCTCTATTGTCAGCTTCTTTTTTTATAGTTTGGTGTTGCTTATTTGTTATATACATTTCTGTTCTTCTCATTTTCTTTTTTGACATTTTATCTCCAATATATTATATACGGGGTTATGACTTATATTCCTCTTTTATTATCGATAATTTTCACTTTTTTCTTGAAAGTGAAAGAAATTGTGGTATAAATTTAATAGTTTTGCAATTATTGCCGATATTATCGTGTTGGTAATATTTTTTAAAAAAGGAAATAAAATGTAAGATAATAAAAAAAATCAGGATGCAGAATTCTATGAGAAAGTTTTGGAAAAAGGGGTAGAAAGAGAATTTGGTACAGATGCCAAGATAAGTAGGAAGTGGGAGGATAAAGAGGATATGTATATTCGTATATGGGCGGAGAATAAAATGTTTGTCCGAAGATATTTTTTTTCGGAGATAAAAAACCCTCGTGATTCTGATGAATTTTTAGTAAAGGCCCATTTTAGAGGTTTAGGAAACCCAGTATATGATCATAATGAATGCGAATATAAAATAGAATATTCTCCATCATATGTTAAAGATAAGTTAGAGAAAGAATGTTATAATTGTATCGAATGGCAGGTTTGCACCAATAAGCTTCTTAATTTAACGATTATATATAATGAAGAAGGGGAGTATCAGTTGTGTGAAGAATTTATAAATTCTAATGAAGTACGCTATTGGGAAGTTCAAATTTTTAAAAATGTTAATAATTTACTTGGCCGTATTTTAATGGATTTAAAACCCACTAAAGAAAAAGACGGAGATTTTGGGATATATAGAGACACTTGATAATTATTATATTTTTTTCTTGACAAAATACAATAATAGAGACATGAATAATAATCTTACATTTAAAAAAATAAAATCTATCAAAAGATTAAAGAAGAAGCAAAAAGTATATAATTTTGATGTTCCTGGATATGAAAATTATATAGCTAATGGTTTTGTTGTCCATAATTGTGAAAATCATAAGATAAGTCAAGTTGGCCCTCCATATGATGTAGAAGTTATTAGTCCAGAAAATTTAGTAGCTATGGCAATAAAGAAGAATTGTGAATCAATCACATTGTCTTATAATGAGCCAACTCTATTTTATGAGGTATTAATAGAACTAGCAGTGAAGTGTATGATTAATGATTTAGCATTTGCTATTAAAACAAATGCATTTGTTAATAGAGAACCATGGAAAGAAATATGCACAGTTACTAATGCTATGAATATTGATTGGAAGGGTGATGAAGATGTTTTTAAGGATGTTACTAGAGTTAACAGTTTTGTTTTGAAGGATAGAATCGAAGAGGCATATGATATGGGAGTTCATATAGAAATCAGTTTGCCTCTTTATTATTTAGATCATGATTTTGAAGAACAAATACATAGGGCGGGAGAATTTTTGTCATCTATTGATAAATCTATTCCTTGCCATTTATTAAGAATATCTTCTTCTTATCATTATGATGATTTCATTTTTCATTATAGTCAACTGGGAAGAGCTAGAGATGTTCTTTCTCAATATATGACACATATATATACTGTAGTTTAACATTTCTTAAAATCATTTCTCATATTTCTTAAAATATTTGCAGGATATTTTTGCGCATATATCGAAAGTAGTATATGTATTACAATACATATATGAGATTTTGATATGATTAGAACACAAATTTATTTTACTAAAAGGCAAAAACGATTCTTTAAAAAAGAGTCTAAAAGACTTCAAATAACCACTGCGTCCTTGATTCGTAGAGTGTTGGATCAACATATTGATCAGAAAAATAGAGAGGAGCATAAAAATGGTAAATAAAACAATATTAAGTGATGAAGAGAAGAAAGAGAGAAGAAGAGAATATTCAAAAAGATACAGGGAGAAAAATAAAGACAAAGTTAGAGAATCTGTTAAAAAATATTATGAGAAAAATAAAGACAAATTGCAAGAGAAGATGATAGAGTATGGTAAAGAGTATTATAAAAAAAATAAAGAAAGATATAAAAAGAATCACAAAAAATATTATGAAGAGAATAAAGAAAAAATGTTAAATGGTCATAGGAAGTGGAGAGATGAAAATAAAGAGAAATTAAAAGAATATCACAAAAAATATGAAGAAGAAAATAAAGAAAAAATATCAAAAAGAAAAAAAGAATATAGAAGTAGACCAGAGGTGAAGGAAAGAAATAGAATAAGTGGTAAAAAACACGATGATAAAAGAAGAAAAGATCCAATATTTAGATTTAATCAGAATATATCAAGATCTATTAATCTTTCTTTGAAGAAAAATAATTTAAGTAAGAATGGTAGACATTGGGAAGATTTAGTCGGATATACATCACAAGAGTTGAGAGATCATTTAGAAAAGTTATTTCAATCAGGAATGACTTGGGATAATCGTGGTTTATGGCATATCGACCATATTATTCCTAAATCTTTTTTTAAAATTAAAGAAGTCGGAGATCCTGAATTTAGGATATGCTGGAGACTTGAGAATCTTCAACCTCTTTGGGCAGTTGATAACATAAGAAAAAAAAATAGAATTGTTTTTGGGAGAATGTAATGTCTTTTCATATAATCCATATAATAGATTCGATGGGAATTGGAGGTGCACAAAGTATGATGTTTGAGCTTTATCATGCTATCAATAAATATTACCCTAAGTACAAACAACGAGTCATTTATACGGATGATAGAAGAAAAGATCCTCTATTTGTATCTTCATCGGGAGTTCCTTGCGAAAAAGTTAAAGATAATAAAATGTTGATTCAAAAGATAGGGAAAGGGAAAAATACAGTAATTATATATCATAAGTTGGCGAGTTCTAATTTTAATATTTTAGAGAAAATAAAACATAAAACACATGCTCCAGTTATAGCTATAAATCACACTTTATTTAATACTGTTGCTTGGAGGAATTTTAAAAAATTAGATAGGATGATTGCTGTGAGCGAGCACATGAATAGAAAGATGGATGGATGGTATCCTAAGCTAAAGCATAGTTGTATTCATAATGGAGTATGTGGTTATAGATATGATAAGATTAGGAGTAGAGATAGGGGTAAAGATGATATATTTTTAACAGGTAGAATTAATAGGATATGTGGGTGGAAGCATTCTAATGAGTGGTTAAAGTGGTGTCAAAAAGTTAAATTACCTAAGATGATGGTGCATGAATATATAGGCGCGGGAGTAGGAAGCAGAAGGCAGCATAATAGGGTTATAGTTAAAAAAGGTAGAAATAAAGTGAAGATGATGGGGGGAGTGAATGATTTCGCCACAAAAGTGTCTATTATTAAAAGTTGGGATATTTTTTTGTATGAGACTAATAAAGATGAAGGTGTTAGTATGGCTATTTTAGAAGCTATGGCTTGTGGAGTTCCTGTTATTTGTAGCAATCATTATGGTAATAAGGAAATTATAAAAGAAGGTATTAATGGATATATTTTTAAAAATAAAAATAAAGCTAAAGATATTTTGACAGAATTGATAAATAATCCTAAAAAACTTAAAAAATTAAAAGCAACTACGAAAGAGTATTTTGATGAAAATTTAGATGCTAAATATATGGCAAAAAAATATATTGAAGTAGTTTGCAAAATAAGGGGAAAATCTGCTCCCCAAAAAATAGAAAAAATTAAAGAAAAACCTAAAGAAATTAAGGTTAAAGAAAAAGTGAAAGCAGGTCTTAAAAAGAAAATAATTAGTGCTTCTAAAAAGAATGATAAGTTTACTATTCTAACTTCTAGTTATAATAAGGCAAAATATTTACAAGAGTGGGCAGATTCTATTTTAAAACAAAAATATAGACCTTTGGAAGTTGTTTTGGCTAATGATCAATCAACCGATAATACGTCAGAGGTTATAAAAGTAATAAAAGAGAAGTTTGAAAAGAATAATATAGAATTAAAGATAATTAATAATCCTAAAAGATTATATTGTGGAGGATCTTATTACAATCTTGTTGAATATATTAGTGGTTCTTATATTGGGGTATTAGACGCTGATGACGCTCTTGAAGATGGTGCGATTGAATATATTGTAGATTTATATAAAAAGAATCCGAATATTTATTGGATTTACACTCAATTTTTATGGTGTGATGAAAATATGAAGAACGGCAGGAAAGGTCTTAATAGTTCTCCTGCAAAAGGTAGTTCTCTTCTTAGTTTGGGGGATAGAGGTATACATGGTATTGGTTCTGGATGGAGAACATTTAGTAGTAGAATAGCAAGACCTGATAAACTGTTTGGTAGACATTTAACTTGTGCAGTCGATAAAAATATGGGTTACAGAATGGAAGAGGCAGGACCAGGGTTATTTGTCAAAAAAATGTGTTATAAACATAGGGGTCATCCTATTGGTTCTAAAGATTCGGTCTCATCTACTAAGCATGCTATGAACATGTGGAAACAAGTTATCAAAGAAGCTCATACAAGAAGGAAGAAATATAATAAAAAAATTCATTCTATTATTGAATATAAAAAATGAATAAAAAATTTACAATTTTAACAGCTGCTTATAATTCTGGTAAATATATGCAGGATTGGGCTGATTCGATTATATCTCAAAAATATAGGCCATTAGAGGTTGTTTGCATAGAAGATAAATCAACTGATAATACTCTTAAGGTATTAAAGAAAGTTTCTAAGAAAATAAAAAAGGAAGGGATAGAATTTAGATTTATAGAGCATACTAAAAAATTATTTTGTGGATCGGCTTATAATATGGCGTTGAAAAAAGCAACTGGTGATTATTTTGGAGTATTAGATTCTGATGATATGCTAGAGCCTTTTGCTTGTAATTTTATTGTTGATATATATGAAAGATATCCAGAAGTGGCATGGATTTATACACAATATAATAAATATAATCGAAATATGGATAGGGTTATTAAAAAGGGTTTTTGTCATTATCCAGGTAAGAAAAATACGATATTATTTAGAGAGAGAAAACGTATTAATACGTATGGGCATTGGAGAACTTTTTCTAATAGGATATCTATTAATAAAGATTTGTTTGGTAAGGGATTAAAGTGTTGTGTGGATAAGCATCTTGGAATTAGATTAGAAGAAGAAGGACATGGAATGTTTGTTGATAAAATATGTTATAAATATAGAACTAGGAGTAGGGGAGAGAATTCTATTGTGCATAGATACGATTTAAAAGCAGTTAGGGAGAAAGTGGTTCGAAAGGCAAAAATTAGGCGTAAGGGTAAGAAAGTATATTCTATTTTACAATATAAAAAATAATGGCTATTAGAGTTTTTATACAAACAGAGAAATTTGATGGGGGGCCTGCTATATTCAGGTCTAGGTTAATTTCTGCGTTAAAAAAATATGATGATATAAAAATAGTAACTAATATACAGGATAAGTTTGATATTGAATTAGCATTTATTAGAAAAGTTTTTAATCATAACAAACCTTATATCTTAAGAGTAGATGGATGTTATTATGAAAAGCAAAGAGCAAGAGGAAATATTTCTTTAGAAGATGCTATTTTAAAAGCTAAACATCTTATTTTTCAATCCTATTTTTCTCTTAAATTATGTAAGCATGTTCTATCAATTGATAATAAAATTATAAAGGAGGGAGTGGATTATTCTGTAATTTATAATGGGATAGATTTAGATTATATTAATCGTATCGATCCTTCTAAAAAAGTTAAGGATGGTTCTTTTGTATGTTGTGCTGGATGGAGGCCTAATAAAAGGCCTATTTCTACAATCAGAGGATTCATGGAAGCAGATATAAAAAGGCATTTATATATGATAGGGGGGGCTGGTTTAGGCGGGGGAAAAATAGATAGAAAGTATAATTCTAAGTATGTTCATATTCTTGGAGAAAAAGGTAGTAAAGAAACAATATCTATTATGAAAGCTTGTGATTATCAAATACATTTGTGTCATATAGATTCTTGTCCTAATAGTGTAATAGAGGGTATATCTTGTGGGCTTAAGGTACTCTGTTCTAATCTTGGTGGGACTCGTGAATTAATAGAAGGAAGAGGAGTTGTTTTAGAAGTAGATAAAATGTGGAAGAAAAAGTATTTAAATGCTACTGATTTAGATAATATTTCAGCCTTGAAGGTGGCAGAAGGTATAAGAAAAATTATGGATTTAAAAGTAGGTATAGATGCATCTGATTTGAATATAAAAAATGTGGCTAAAAAATATAGAAAAATAATTAAAAGAATTTTTGGAGGTTAAATTATGAAGGTGAGTTTTGGTTTTGATCCTTTTAAAAAAGATGCTCCAGATGGTAAGCATCAATTCTTAATACGTCTTGCTAAGGATATGAGAAATAAAGGGGTTAAAGTTAATGTTAATCGTAAATCTGATATTCATCTTAGATTGCCTCGAGAAGCAGTTAATAAAAAAGCACAAATTAATGTATTGAGATTAGACGGACTCATAATGAATACTCGATGGAATTACAAAGTTAAAAATAGAAAAATAATAGAATCTATTTTGAAGAGTAATGCTTTAGTGTATCAAGGAAAGTTTTGTGAGATGGCATATCGTAAATTTTTAAATATTACTAACATGTCATTTGCTATTATACCTAATGGAGCATCTCCTCAAGAATTTGGATCTCGAAGACCTAAGAATTATTTTTTAGCTAATAGTAAATGGAGGCCTCATAAAAGGTTAAAGACAACAATAAAATGTTTTGAAAAAGCTCAAAGGATGGGACTAGATTCTCAACTAATAGTAACTGGCAAGCCAGATTATAAGGTTGATAATCCTAAAATAAAATTTGTTGGGTGGAGGAACAGGCCTCAATTGGTAAAATTATTATCTCAAGCTATAGCTAGTCTTCATTTGACATGGTTAGATTGGTGTCCTAATGCTATGGTAGAGGCTATAGTAGCTCGTTGTCCTGTTATTTATTCTATGTCAGGAGGGCATAAAGAGATAGCTAAAAATTCTGGAATAGGAGTTAAAGATAAATATTGGTCATGGGATCTTATTGATCTATATGATCCTCCGTCTTTGGATAAAAAAGAAGTAGCCAATGCTATGATAGTCATCAAAAATAAAGGAGTAATTTATCCTCCTAATACAGAATTGGACATAACAAATGTTTGTGATAAATATCTACGGTATTTTAAAAAGTTACTTAAATAGGATAATAAAATTGGCAAAAGAAAAACAGAAAAAACCTAATTACGATAATAAATATTATAAGAAGAAATACATTAAATATCGAAGTTGGGAAAAGGATATAGGAAGAAATATTGTTAGTATGTTTCAGCCTAAATCTATTTTGGATTTGGGTTGTGGTATTGGAAGCTATTTAGAAGGGGCGTTAGAGGGAGGGTGTAAGGATTTGTATGGAATAGAATTAAATTATGATAAAGCTAAGAAATATATTACTAAAAATATTTCTTTTTATATAAAATCTGGTGACATTACGAAAGAACTTAATTTAAAGAAAAAATTTGATTGTGTTTTGAGTATTGAGGTAGCAGAACATGTTGAAATGAGCCAAGTATCTTTTTTTATTAATAATATTATTAGATATGCTGAAAAATATATTTTATTTACAGCAGCTCCACCAGGTCAACCAGGGAGAGGGCATATTAATTTAAAGAAAAAGAATTTTTGGATTAAATACATAGAAGATAAAGGAGTAACTTATAAAGATGAGATAGTTCAACAATGTGTAAAAGCGTGGTCAGATTTTAATACTCCTTTATATATTTTACAGAATCTAATGGTATTTGAAAGTTTATAATATGAGCATAGAAATAATAGGAATTTGTTTGGTTTGGAATGAAGATATTTATATTGAACAGGTATTAAGAAATATCGCTAGTTTTTGTGATAAAGTTAGAGTAGTAG
>Ga0233415_10000935_pt1 | contig 13110 bp, 19 predicted proteins | sample Na_anoxic_12_MG_FD_188631 | JGI IMG/M metagenome (GOLD analysis project Ga0233415, IMG submission 188631) | Seawater microbial communities from Saanich Inlet, British Columbia, Canada - Na_anoxic_12_MG | ecosystem: Environmental > Aquatic > Marine > Inlet | place: Canada: British Columbia... | reverse complement strand
CCATGAAGCTGGCGCATGGCTTCAGCGGCTATAGCGTCGTTGTCCTGGTATTCAAACGGAGTATACCGAGGTGTGACCGGAGCTACCAGCCACTGGTGCGCCCGGGACCGAGGGTTCGGCCTCGACAACGAAGACTCCGTGTCCGTAATGAGGAAACAGGGGGTCACGAAGTTGAACTCCTTGGTGGTGGGGTCCACGTCCTGCCCGAGCGGTGTCTTCCAGCGGAGCCCTACATACACCCGCTTGTCGTCCAACGGTCTCATGTCGTAGGCGTCCCCGTCCCAGACGTCGTGCCACTTCTCCTGGCCTGGTAGACGGAACTTTTTTGGCATGGCAGCGTGGGCTCGACTGCTGACTGGCACCCACGTGTCCGCTTTGGTTTTGTACTCTTTGCGCTTCTCAGCCAGGAAGACCATAGCGACCCGCCGGCCTCGCTCCATCTCTCTTATCGTCTGTTTCGTGTTCGTTCCGCTGAAGGAAAAAGTTATGTCGTAGTTTGAAGGAGTCTTGCGGCCTGAGACCTTGGTGTAGTCGTAGAACCTGACCACGTCCTTCGGGAGTTCGCGGAAGAGCCAGGGACAGATCAACTCCCAGGGTATGTCGCTCAGGACGTTCATCCTGATGTACTTCTCGAACCTGGCAGACTTACCCTTGCGCCCCAGGAAGCGATGGACGCCTTCGTAGAGGAGACGGATGAACGCGAGCGGCTCGTGAATGAGCGCGAGCGTCTTCGCTATCTTGACCTTGGCGTTGCGCTGCACCATCCAGTTGTGACCCGCGAACGTCAGGCAGCCGTCCTGGCACTGGGTGTTCGAACCGGCGCACAGAGAGAACCCCTTGACGAAGTTAGTCTGGCGGATCAGCGGGAGCATGTCGGTGAAGGTCTCGGAGTAGCGAAGCTCACTCGGCATCTTCTGGAGCAGGCTGTACGGGGTCAGGGTGAGACCGTAGACAGAGGAGTCCGGGGTTTCCTTGTAGATCCGCAGTTGTTTGGGGCGCAGGTGGCGCTCGACGTCGCGGCGCTTGCTGGGCTTGAGCTTGTGCTTCTCCATCTTGTAGTTGGAGCCCAGGAACGACGACGCGAGAAGCTTGGGGGATTGGTACGTGCGGCTCCCGGACCCATACTGCCAACTCTTCTTTTTTTTGTTCCACCAAGCCATCGTGAAGAAGAACGGGTGGACCCGAGCCCACGCCTCCTCCAGGGACATGGAGCAGACCTCGGCGTGAGAGTATGGCTTGCCGTTGCGGGAGCCGCGACCAGTCGATTTAATGATCTGGGTGCGCCGTAGAACCTTATTCAGGTCCATCGTGCCGCCGGCAGGGTTGGAGCGTGCGGGCTCGGCTACCTTCTCTATTAGGACGTTACGCCCGAAGTCTTTGACCGCAGACTCGACCGTCTCCTTGAAGCCCCCGACGTGCCGGATCGCTCCGTCGCTTGCCACACTCGCGTAGAACATCTTCGCCATGCTAAGTCTCCTGGGCGTCCATCTGATTCTTAAGCCAGAGCGCGCCGACGAGCGCCGCCCCCACACCGGGCCTGGTAAACATGTAGCTCGCAACTATAGCGGCTATGGCGAGACCAAGGCAAGCCTGCGACGGAGCGAAGGGTTGCGCTGCCGCCAGAGCTTTTCCGCCGTACAGGCGACCGTAGTGTTCCAGAAACTCTTCGTCCATCACACGATCCCCTGGTAGAGGTCGTACAGGGTATTAGCTAGCTCCGATCGCGGGTCGAGCAAGGGGAAGGCGTCGTGGCCTCCCTCCATGTCCTCGTCAACCTCGTCTCGCCACCTCCAGGCGTCGGACTCTCTCATCCTGATCCACACGGTGCCGTCGTCCTCTTCTTCGACGTGGTCGATGATCGAAGCCCAGGCATAGCGGCCCTCGGCAAATTCGAGAGCCCGTAGGTCCTGGTCGCTAATCTCGGATTCGTAGGCTGCCATCTCTCTCTCTCCTTCAGTCGTGATAGATCTCTACGGGCACCCCGTTCCAGCCACCTTCGTGGGCGAGGCGTCTCATTTCCTGGTACACCTTCTCTATCTCTTCATCCGTCGCGTAGAGGGTGAACCTCGGCTCCATGTCGAAGCCATCGACTGCCTTCAGCGCAGCCGCTGAGTCGTAAGTCACCACGTGGGGATCCGCGTACCAATTTTTCACCCCCAGAGCTTTACGAATCGCCTTCCCCACCAACCCGCGAGCAGCCCGAACGTACCCCTTACGCGCTGTGAGGATGATCGCCGCCTCCCTGCGACCGTGTTCGTCAGCGTATGCCACGAGGGGCTCCTCCTATCTCTTCCTGAGCAACTGGGCCGGCGTGACGTCTCCGCTCTCAAACTCCCCGAGCGCGTCCTCTGCGAAAACCTTAGCGGCAGCCCGCCTGGTCGCGGGGGAGAAGGACCAGTCGCGCCCGAACTCTGCCTGGTACTCCTTAGCAGCCTCGTCCGCGAAGTACTTCCATAGTTTCGGGAGCTTCGACACGTCGAGCTTCCCTGACTTGATCTTGCGCGCCATGTTTTTGAGGAACTCAGGCCGGCGACGGTTCCAGAGGTGCTCGTTGTTCTCCGCGAACAAGACCAACTGCCTGGCTGCATACTTATCCACCGGCGCAGCCTTGCGCGGGTTCTTCCCCCTCCGCACGTACTCGCTGATGTGCCGGTCCATGTTAGCCGGGTCGCCACCGGGCGGGTCGATGTAGAGGTCGTGGGCGCTGTCGTAGTAGAGGCCCTCGTTGTGATCGTAATAAAGTACCAAACCGCTGTCGCACGGAGCGTCGGGGCCACTCCGGTAGAGGAACGGACCTTCGAGTCCCTTGCGCTTGCGGTACGTGCGCCCCTGGTGCGTGATCGACTTGCTCATGCTTCTTTCCTATCCCATAGAAAAAGGTACGCGAGTAGTACCAGACCAAGAACAGGGACGGTAAGGAACGCCCTCCCGCTCGGCTGGTCGCTCGTGGCGACGTAGCGCTCGCCCTGACCGAGACCGCCCATCCCAGGTAGGAACAGCGGGATCGTGGAGAGCATCGCTCCAGGCGCGACCCCGGCTGCCTCCCAGTCGCCTGGGTACAACTCAGTGTCGAGAACTCCCGCTCCACCCGCTAATCCGTCGTGCATCTCTACCTCACTTGAAAGACGGGACCTTGAGGTCCTCTAATTCTGCCCCGTTCTTGATCGCCTTGACTATGTGTGTACTCATCTCGTACCGGAGATCGTCTTCAGCGTCTCCAGACCAGTCATCTTTGAGGTCGTACTTCTCCAGCGTCTCGGTCCCGCCCGGACCGACATCCCTGTAGTGGACGGTGACCACGTCGTCTCGGCTAACGGTGATGGGGTGAGTGTACTCGGCCATCATAGGGAAGGTGCTCCCGAAGTATCCAGCCCCCAAGACGTCGTTCTCTTGCGCCCAGGCGATGTACTTGTTCACCTTCGCGATCCGGTTTTTGAGCGACTTGGAGATCATGCTACTTCCTCAAAAAGAACCAGTACAACCCGAAGAGCGCCAGGGGTACGCCTAACCCGGAGGGAGCCGAGGGCAGACCGGGAGACGTGTCGATCGCGGGAGGGGCAGGCTCCGCGTCTGGGCGGGACTGAAAGGGTTGTTGTCCCCCCCAGATCCCAACAAGCTCGGGAAGGATCGCTATATGACCCGGGGGGGCCTCTGTCGGCTTGTACCCGCACTTCCTGTCCGCCCCTGGTCTCTTGCAGGGATCCGGTTCGAGAATAGCAGCGGCTCTCTGCTCCTTAATCTGTTCGTTCAGCTTTTCAAGAGTGTCCTTATCGAACAGCCCCTCGGTGCCCTCGGTGCCGAATCCAAGTCCGCCTGCTCCAAGTCCGTCGTGCATCTCACTTCCTCCTGAGCAGGAAGAACGCCGCACCAGCCGCCAGGAGCAGCCACGGGAGCTTCGACGCCGGAGCCGGTACTGTCGCCGCGAATTCTTCCTCGGTAAGGTACGGAGTTCCCCTGTTCTTCATGATCGGGATCTGGTCGATCGCCTTAGCCGCCAGATCTTTGAGCGTCTGGTGACCCTCCTCCGAGGTGACGTATGACTTCAACTGGTCCGCGTAGTCCTCGCCCAGGCCCGACTGCACCTTCATGCCGCCCGACAGGCGACCTGACGGTCCCATGTAGTGCGGGTTAACCCCTCCATCGTGGAGAGCGGTGGCGGAAATATCCGCAGTGTACGGAGTCGCTGAACCCCTGTATGGCTGAAACATCCTCTACCTCCTATTCTGCCCTCAAAATCGCGAAGGCTAATAGCCCCGCAGCCAGGTATATGATTGGACTCCTGCTCATTGCCTGGAGCTTTCCCTCCAAGACCTTGACGCCGGACTCGTCCCCTCGAATGGCGACGTCGCCCTCGACCTTCGCCATCTCCTTCTCGAAGTCGTGCCGCTTCGCTTGCAGCAACTGCTCATGCTGCATCCGCATCCCCGCGAGTTTTTTCTGGAGCCCCATCTGTTTCTTGGCGGTCTCCATACTGATTGCTGCGGTCCCGATCGCAGCCGCTGCGCTGATCCCAGCCCCGATGATAGCGGCATACCCGAGACCCTGGGACGCTGGGGTCGCATGTGAGACCATTGGCATCAGCCACCTCCTCGTTTCTTGACGATGATAAGGGCGGCTGCCGCCGCCATGAGACCCGCCGCAACCATGGACTCCGAATCCTGCCCCTTCACCAGTTGCCGCGTCTCTTTTTGCGTCGGTACGCTCACGCCCTGCGACCGAAGAGCGGCGATCTGGGCGTCCAAATCCCGTAATTCCTTTAGGAACGTCTCGTATTGCTCGTCGTAGAGCGCCTGTTCGTCCGCCAGTGTTTTGGCGAACCCCTCCTCTATCGACCTCATTGCCAAGATTGCCCCCTCCAGCTTGAGGGCCGCGACGCTGATCTGGACGATCGCGGAGATAGCAATAATGGCGAGCCCAATAAGGGTGAACGGAGGAATGAGCAGAATCGTTCCGATCACCTGAGCTACTATCACGAGTACATCGATCACTAATTGAAGATGATATTCTTCAAACAGCTTGTTGATCCGCTTACCGAATAGCTTGCGGAGTTCCTTGCGTTTTTTCTTGTTTGTTTCAGCGTGGGCGACGAGGCTCGCGTAGCCCGGAATCGTGAAGAACGCCTCGGCGGTCAGTTTCTGCAACACCCGGTTGACGTACTTGGGGAAAAACATGGCGGCAACGGGACCAATGCCAGGCACGAACACCCCGGTCGCGACCATGCGGGTGAAGTCGCGAGAGAGTTCCTCTCCCCGCCCCCTTGCCAGGTCATAAACAACCTTGCCAGGAACGGCAAGGGCAAGCACGCCCCCCACGACCGGAACCGCCAAAAGCGCCGGGGCCATAGCCCCATACGTGAGGATGATCAGGGCTCCAGCCACGTAGGGGTTCTTGAATACCTTCGAGATACCCTTCGTAAATTGAGCGGTTTTGGATCGTCTGTGGACATAACAACTCCAACCCGCGATCGGAGATTTCCAGCCGCCTTTTTCGAGGAATTGTACGACCTCAGCGCTCTGCCCCTCCGCCTGGTAGCACCTGAAGCCAACCAGCCTCACCAGCTTGTAGACCGCTGCCCGGTCGGTGTACGTCGCTCGCTCCCAGATCGGAATGCGACCGAAGCAAGTCTCGTCTCTGGATAGCGGCTCCAGGTAGTCGGCGTTTGAGTCAGTCAGGAGCCCCTGCTCTGGGTTTTTTTTCGACTGTAGGGTGACCGGGGTGGATTTCGCGCCTCCTTCTAATGGCCTCCCCCTGCTGGTAGACTGTTCGCCGCTCGGCGGGAGCGCCCCACCAAACACCTGGAACCTCGGAGGCGTGATAGGTCCGGCTGGTCTGAAGACCGAGACGCACCGTCTCCGACAGTCGCCGTGGGTCACCTCGTGTTTCCAAGCGAAGGGGGTTGTCACGGAGACGATGACCCACTCGCTGAGGAGGCCAGGGTCGTAGGGCGCGAGGCCTCGCTCGTTGGCCTTCTCCTGCGAAATCCGCTTCGCCTGTGCTGCGGCCTGTGCTGCTTCCAGTTGAGGACTATAGCGGTGTGTCTCTCGCCCCAGACCGGGTACCGCCTCTCGTCGCGGGAGGCTAACCAGTGGGCGTTGACCGTGGATTCCGGTCGCTTCAAAATGCCACAGGTGGCGAGCCTGCGGTCTCACATCGAGTTTGAGCGCGTCGTTAGCAACTCCAAGTACTCGACCGGGATCCCACCGACCAGCTATGATTTTCTCTTCGACCAGCCCGGCTGCGATGTATTGCTGGACCGACACTGCGCTCTCTTGGTGCTTTTTCCACTCTAATCGACTTCCTTTGTTCGGACACGCAGCCAGGTCAGACCAGACCAGCCCGCTACCCGTTTTCATCCAGGCTCCTCCGGGGAAATTCCTGATGACCCAGTCCTTATTTTGACTGAAGTCCCCAGATGGGTTTGCCGGAGACCGCACCACTGGGCTATCAGGATCGGCAAAGTCCCAGTAGGGGATCATCGGATCTTGCCAATGCCCCGATAGCCCCGATAGCCCCGATAGCCCCTTCGCAATTTGCAGTTGCGCCTGTTTCTCTCTGATCTGCTGCTGAATATCATCGAGCCGTTTCTGTCGCTCTGCGGCTCGCCTCGCCTTCGCCTGCTCGGCCTGAGCGGGATCGTACTCCGCGATGATCGCTTTGCCCAGGCGCTCCACCTCAGCCACAGCAGCCTGAAGCCGCGCAACAGCAACGGGGTCACCGTCCTCAGCTTCTGCTTGTGCCAGTTCAAATTCCTCTGCCTCGATGGCAGCCGCGTCCTCGACCGTCTCGTCGAAGATCGCCCGTGCGCCCTCCTCAAGCTCAGGAGGAATGGGCTCCGTCAGGCCTGGGTCGGTCAAAATGACGCCAGCCTCTGTAGTATCCGTGCCGGGAGCCCCGAGGCCCCTATGCCACCGACCACGGCCCACCATCTCTACCACTGGCAGCATATTGATACTCTACTCTCTGACCATGTAGGCCAGGAACGCCCCGGCAATAGCGTAGTACAAACACTTCTGATTGAGCATGCCCTTGACCGCAGCGACGGGGACCGCAGGCTCTCGCGAGGGAGCGGGCGGCTGGAACGCCTGCCCGTTCGGTCTCATGGGAACGTGCGGAGCGCTCTGTGTGCTCACCACCACGGGAGCCGCAGCGACCTGCGGCGCGGGAACGAATCGTGCAGACGGAGTGGGCGCTGACGAGAGAGTCACCCTCTTCGCGGGAGAGGTCCTCGGGACCCAGACGCCACCCTGAAACATGGGGGCGCGCTTGGGCACGCTCAGGACCTTGGTGGTCCCCACCATGGTCTTGGGAGCGAGTTGCCGCTTCTGCACGTCTGGTGTCACCGTCGCGGGTGTCACGCTGTAGTTCGGTCCTCCGCTCGGACACCACGGGGTGCCTGGTTTACAACTTGCCATCAGCGTTCTCCTTCTCCCGCTTTTCCCAGTGTCCCCGGGGACACGTCGAACGGATTACCTTGAGCGACTTCAGAACTACTATGCACCCGCACACCCCGCACCGCAGCATGCCCAGAGTATGAACGACTTCCGGGCATGCCGCACAAATCTCCCTCCGCTCTCGTATGGAGAGCGCTATGCCGCCATCTCCTCTTCGTAGATCTCACCCAGCACCCCAAGAATCTGAGCGGCATGGATGCGGTAGATCCCAGCACCCAGTTGCTTGAAGGACAGGAGGAGCCACTCGTGCTGTTCCTCGTCCATCTCTATGTAGTCGAAGTCCGCAGCGTCGGACTGGCGCACAGCCTGGAACAACTCGTAAGCCATCGCGCTGTCGTCAAAGCTCGGAGCCGGCTGCGGGGCTTTCCAGGCTTCGTTTAGAAACAGGCGGATACAGCGCGCTGTCGTGAGACCAAGCTCGGCGGGTTGTCCGCTCTCCTGCATGAGGGTGGGGTGGGGGATGAGGAACTGCTCATCCACTGCTGGGTTAATAATTGCCTGGTTTTTAATTCGCACGGTATCTCTCCTACTTATCCTGTGGGGGTCGGTTCGCCCAGACCCACCATAAAACGAACGCCTCGACAGCCAGACTCCCGGCTATGCCGTACTTTACCACGTCTCGCCCACGCATACCTGCGGCCATTAGACCGAGACCGATCACGAGAGAGCGGGTAGCGACGCCGAGTCCGATGCGGGTGATTGCGGTGGGGTCACCACGATAGAGATCGCAGGCAGCCTCGTAGCTTGGCATGAGCCCGTTCTGAGTCACAGCGTTGCTATCTCCGCGTCTATCGCAGCGATCTCGGATGAGTAGTCAAAGCTCGGCTTCGCCACAGCGGCAGACTCCAGATCTTGTTTCTCCGCCATCAACTCAACTACTCTTTGTTTTTTCCACTCCGCGAGGCTCACCGGCTCCGCCACGGCTATACCTTCGGGATACCCGTCCGCGTCTGTGCCGGTCTGGGTGAACGTCCAACCACCAGTCCCAATGGGCTTCACTGGTGCGGAGGTCAGAACCACCCGTGTCTTTCCGTGCACGGGGTCGCTGGTAGTTCCCGCATTATAAATCCTCCCCGATGAGTCTACGTCAGCGTTCATGTCTGTAGCCTGTATAGCCAAAGGTTGGTTCTCGCTCGCACCTCAGGTGACCCCGTCGAACTCTCTAATACGCCTATGTAAATATAGTCATCCTCCTCTAACGGCCAGATCACCGAGAGCGTGGCTGGATTCGCATTTTGAGCGCCAGAGGCATTGATTGCTGATCCGATTTTTACATCCGTAGCCGTAGAATCGTCGTAAAGGTGGAGATCGTTTTGCCTTCCGCCAGAAGTATTGCTGTCCCACAAGACATTGCATCCAATGATGTACAGGCCCGCCCCCCCTGCGGGGACAGTCATTCTCTCGGAATTCACAACCGTGTCATGGAACCCCTCCGCGTCGTAAATCTCCGACCCCGCACCAAATGTAATCGACGCGCTCGCAGCAACCGCTTGGTTGGCTTGCTTCGATAGCAAGCAGTAGAAGGTGGTGCTCCCGCTTGCCGCAGCCGCCCAAGAGGGCAGACCGCCAGCCAGGGTCAGTACCTCTGTATCCGCCCCAACAGCAAGCTCGACCACGTCTCCGCCAGCGTCGCGGTAGAGCATGTCTCCTGTCGCAGTGGTGGGATCCACGATGATCGGGTCGGTAGTTAGGACTGTACCTAAGTCTTCAGTGCTCATACCATCCCCCCGCGTAGGTCAGGCATTCCGCCTGTTAGTTGATCGAACTGGAAGAAGCCTCCGGCGGCATTCGCGAGTGCGGGCTCGGGACTTCGGTAGAGGGACCATGGGTCGTAGTAGAGGGTAACGGCTTCTCGCTGGGTGAGTTGACGGTCCCAGAGCCTTACATCACTGAGCTTCCCGTTAAAGGTGTCGTCAAGAGCGTGTGCGACAACCGAAGGAGCCGCTATCCTCATAGCGTCTGAGGAAGATCCCATCGGACCCAAAACATTCCCGCGCTGACCAACGTCAACCCCGTTGATATAGCATATAGAGGGGAGCACTCCTCCGACAACCATACAAAGGTGATTCCACGTCCCCGCAGGGGCCAATGAAGCCACCCCTCCGCTTGCGTACCAAGCCGTGAATCCACCCGCGTCCCATATAACCGTCACTTCCTGAGAGGCCGAGCTTGAGTGGGTGAGGAGAGACACAGAAAAATCTTTTGGGGAAAACGCAGACCCTTTTCCCAAAATGTGACGATACCCAGTAGCGGAAGACCACGAGTCGATATTAAACCAAGCCGAGACCGTAATCTGGTCCCAAGAGCTTCTTGTTAGATCGGTCAGGATATAGTCAGTCGTCCCGTTAAAATCTAACGCATCGCCTCCGCGCCACTTCTCCCAAACTGGAGACGAAACAATCACACCGTCGTACTTACCGGAAGCGTCTCTTGCGAGCGGGCCTCCCCCGTCCTGCATAGCCCACGCTCCGACCAGACCCTTGGCGAGCGGGTGCTCCCAGTTGACACGCGGAACTCTCGGCTTGATTCGTGGATCGCTCATACCATTCCCCCGCGTAGGTCAGGCATTCCGCCTGTGAGTTGGTCGAACTCGAAGAAGCCGCCAGCGGCGGCAGTGCCAGCGAGGACGGGTTCGGGACTGCGATAGATGCTCCATTTATCGTAATACATCGACGCGACTTCAGACGGAGTCAGGGCACGATCGTAGAGGCGAACGTCTCCGATAGCACCATTGAGTCGTCTGCCGAAATCGTATCGCCACCCCATCTGCAATGGTCCGGTCGAAACCGTGGAGCCGGTGGTCGTGTCGGTAGTCTCCGCGATCAAAACACCATCGATGTAGAGGCGAATCATGTCGGCTGGGACGTCTCGCTGCGAAAGAAAATGGTGCCATTGCCCGTCAACATACGTCAGCGGACTCACTACGCCGGGAATGTTCGTGCCGTCGTAGATGTAAACAGCGATTCGGCCTGCCGGGGCAGTATGGAGTACCGTGAGTTGTATTTGATAGCGTGCACCGGCACTGTCGGTGGATTTGCCAACGAGATAAACAGAATTGGTCGTCGGAGCTACGTCTATCCGAGCCCATGCCGACGCAGTCCATGAACCGCTGAGAACGGGCAAGTCTGCGTTTGCCACCAGAGGGCCATTATCTGTTATATGAGAGTGGTCATAGGTGCCGGGTACATCCAGACACCCGCCGTATAGTCCGGTTCCTGGCGTAGCCCCTCTCGGGATTGCCCCGTGAATCTCGTGCCCCGAGACGTCACGAAAAGTATACCCACTGCCGTCCTGCATGGGCCAGGCCCCGACCAACCCACGAGCGAGCGGGTGCTCGTGGTTGACGGCAGGCACTCTCGGCTTGATTCGTGGATCGCTCATACCATCCCTCCTCGTAGGTCAGGCATTCCGCCTGTGAGTTGGTCGAAGTCGAAGAAGCCTCCGGCGGCGGGAGTGCCAGCGAGGACGGGTTCGGGACTGCGATAGAGGCTCCATTTATCGTAATACATCGACGCGACTTCAGACGGAGTCAGGGCACGATCGTAGAGGCGAACGTCTCCGATAGCACCCTCCAGGGCTCTACTCGGTATCGTGGGATATCGCCCAAAAACTAAGGGATTCGAATTCGTATTTATTGAGCCTGTTCGAGCGACCTTCGACAGCAAAACACCATTCGCATAAATATACTGATACGCGCCATCGTACACTCCGACTGCGTGACACCACTTCCCTATAGGCGGAACCCAGTTCGAAGCCGTGGAATACCAAGAACCGGACACGTACACGTAAAATTCCAGCTGACCTGTGCCCCACTCTATATAGAGCATATAGGCCTGATCTTTCGTTACAAACCCCTGAATCAGACTGCTCACCTCGTCTGGATTGAACCAACATTCGACAGTTATTGCCTGGGTTATGTCTAACGCTGAGTGATCGGGGACTTCGACGTAGTCACTGCCCGATCCGTCGAAATCGAGAACGGGACCAAACTCGCTCGTTATCCACGAAGCTCCGGTGATTGTACCGTCAAGCGAGCGACCGCTGATGTCGCGGACAATGGACCCGCCACCCTCTTGAAAAGCCCACGCCCCGACCAGACCACGCGCAAGCGGGTGCTCGGGGTTGACTCTGGGTACGCGAGGCTTGATTCTGGGATCGCTCACACCATACCCCCTCGTAGGTCAGGCATTCCGCCCGTTAGTTGGTCGAACTGGAAGAAGCCGCCAGCGGGAGCGCCAGCGAGGACGGGCTCGGGGCTGCGATAGAGGGACCAGGGGTCGGAGTACGTGGCGGCCACCTCTCCGGGGAGAAGGGCTCGCCGCCATAGCCTCAACGATCCGATCACGCCATTATAGTTATATGTTGCCGGTTTGTAATAAAAGTGGCCAATCACCAGATCGTTCGAATTCGTCGCGATAGATCCCGTATTCGCAGTCGCAGCGACGAGCACACCGTTGATGTAGAGGCTGACTGTTGCGCCGTCGTAAGTGCCGACCATGTGGCACCACTCACCGACTGGCGGAATGCTGGGTGCGGTAGCCACCGCGAGACCGGGAGTATACACATAAAACTGCGGGATATTCGAGCCGGTCGCGATGTAGAGCATGTACGAGAGTTCTTTATACGCGAACCCTCCGGTGTTCGCGAGCGTCTCTGGCTTAAGCCAACACTCAAGCGTGATCGTGCCGGTGATATCCAAGAGAGAATTATCAGGGACCGTAACGACAGCGCTGCCCGTGCCGTCGAAATCCAGCCCGCCACCGTCGCGTGTCCGAACCCATTCCGGTGTGCCCGCAAGTGAACCGTCGTTCCCCTGACCACTAACGTCACGCAAAAGAGACCCGCCCCCGTCTTGAAAAGCCCACGCTCCTACCAACCCGCGACTGAGCGGGTGCTCCCAGTTGACGGCAGGCACGCGAGGCTTAATTCGCGGATCGCTCATACCATGCCCCCGCGAAGGTCAGGCATTCCGCCTGTGAGTTGATCGAACTCGAAGAGGCCCCCAGCGGGTGCGTTGGACAAGACGGGTTCAGGTTGACGAAAAAGGCTCCATTGATCCCGATAGAGGTCAGCTATCTCGGCTTCGGAGAGGGCGCGATCGAAAATCATAGCCGACGACATCGTGCATGTGGTCGTTCGGGTTGGAACAGCATTCGCCCACCCCGCAAACTCCCAGTTCGTTCCAGTCTGGTTGAGCGCAACAGAGGCTGCGCTCGAAGCTTCCAGAACCCCGTTCTTGTAGATTTTCAATGCGGTCTGGTCATACGTGCAGACGAGGTTAGTCCACACGTCATTCTCGTGGATGTGCCCTGTCGTTGCACTCGCAGTCAGGTTGTTAATGTTGAGTGAGTAGCGCCAGTAGGGACTCTTGGCCTCAAACCAGATAACAATATCGTTATCGGCAGCCCCTCCCCCGCTACTGCTATTCGCGTTGAAGAGGGAATACCAATAAGTATTCGCCTGAGTCGGGGCCTTGAACACGAGCGAGATCGTAAAGTGAGCGAGAGTTGTATCGCCTCTCTGCGCTATCATGTAGGGACCAGGCGTCCCGCCTGGGAATAAAAGAGCCGGACCGTATGGTGACCGACGCCACGCCGTGCTGCCATTCGAGCTTTCATGACCGTGCCCGCTCACGTCGCGCCCAACCAAGCCCCCCCCG
>Ga0233415_10000934_pt1 | contig 13119 bp, 25 predicted proteins | sample Na_anoxic_12_MG_FD_188631 | JGI IMG/M metagenome (GOLD analysis project Ga0233415, IMG submission 188631) | Seawater microbial communities from Saanich Inlet, British Columbia, Canada - Na_anoxic_12_MG | ecosystem: Environmental > Aquatic > Marine > Inlet | place: Canada: British Columbia... | reverse complement strand
TCTTTAATAATCATCAGGTTGGTCAACACTTCTGACGGCATAAAATTAGTGAACCGTGGTTCAGCTTTCAGATTTTTATATTCGTGTAATGCTTCTTCAAAGAAATTATCTTTTTTAATATATGCATACAGCTTTTTAGGCATACCTTGATTTGTGGTATTAAATGCTTTAAACTTAACATCACACGACTTTTCTAATTTTTTTAATATAGAATAAACTGTTTGGATATTCGACCCAACAATCTTTTTAATATCACCAGCATCAAAATATTGACCTGGATTTTTCTTAAGTAATTCTAATACTTCTTTCTGTCCCATATAACACCTCGATTCTTTTATAAACTACAAAGAATCACATCTTTTTATTTATAAACTTGTTAGTGTATATAAATATATTCTTTTTAATGTATATATATTATATACCTTTAGTCTTTAAGTACGCTTTCATTAATTCTTTAATAACCTTCTTAGATTCTACTCTACCAGTGGTAAAAAAGAAGTTAATGTTATACTTCATATGTAATGTGAAGAGTATTGATGTTATAACATACCCACGCATTCTTGAATGGTACGAACCGTCAAACTCTTTGTTTAATGCTTGTGAGTAAGTGCCATCAATAACAATAGCGAAGTACTCATAAGATTGTGCTCGTTCGAGTTCTTTCTTGAATCGTTTGTGTCCTTTGCCAAGTGTACCGAATAAGTCCGATAACGATTTCCGTTCAATGGCGAATTGTTCTGTATATCCATCAATTGAATAGTCTCCGACTTCCAACTTCCTTGCACTAACGTTTTTTGTAAATAATGGTCGTTGTTCTCTGGTATCAACGACGATTGTGTATTCCATATTCTTATTCCCCATCTATTTAATGTTGTTTGTATTTCTTTTAACATGTTGCCCACCTCTTTAGCAATTGTTGATTCATACTATTACGCATTTTACGTTTCTTGAACGCGAAATTGTTAACAAAAGGTTCAATCTCTGACCAAAACTTCGACAAATCGATATCTTCTATCAAAATATTCTTTTCTTTAAACTCTTCTATTGTACAGAATTTCTTTGATTTACCAATACCATATACGTTATTCGGTATCAAATAGTGTGTCGAAGGACCATACCTTTCTGATATCAAATAATGTAAATTTGTATTTGATTTATATTCTTTCAACTCTCTGGATTTAAACTGTTGAGCTATCAATGAAATGTCGTTCGATAATTCTTTATGAATATAATCTTTAATCTCATAATAATCGAATCTTATCTGACCGTCTATTATACGATTTTTCAAATAAGTGTCGAATATGTACCGGCTAAGTTTAGACGAATCACGTTTCATGATTGGCAATCCTTTGATAGTTATTTTACCTTCTTTGCTTACATACAAATAGTTCTTTTTCTTTAATTTAGGAAAGTATATCAATTTTATACGTTCATCAATACCTAAATCGAAAGTATCTTGTGGAAACTGAACAGAATCTTGTATTTGTTTAATAACACTATCTTTAATCATCATTAATCGTTCTTCATCCGCATACTTATCTTTCAAATATATTGAATCTGTATCTGAATATAAAATGTCATACCCAGCACTTTCGAACTTTTGTCGTGCAAATTTTGTACATTCTCTACAGAAATGTGTACAATCCTTGGCCATATTCAAATTGAACACAGAAAGAAATGTCGGATTCGATGTTATCCCGTACATAGTATTCAAAATAATCTTTAACGGAAACTGTCTTTCATCCTTATTTTGTTTGTAAATCATACGTTGATGGTACAGTTTCTTGATAGTTTCTCCAATAGGATTTAGTTTCTTTGTACAATATGAGTTCTCTAAAGTAAATAATGACCCTCCTTTGTACTTATCCTCTTCTAAACAACATTTACATTTATGACCGAACAAATTCATCATCATGAATGCGTGCGGATACGCACTATTGAAATCTAAACAATAAATATCGCCTTGTTCCAATTCTACTGATGGTGAACTTACAAAACCACCTTCGAATTTATAATCGTCATGATTAATAGTTTCAGTAGGCCATTTTTCATCTATATTACTTAAATGGCAAATTACCTTATATGCGTAGGTACCTGGCGAACTCATCAACCAAGACCATGACAAAATGTCCCTTTTCGGTAAATATTCTTTCCAAAATTCGAAATAATTATATATATATTCGAATAGTTCTTTTGTAGTAAGTATATCCTGTTGACCATATTCGAATATGTACAATATCTCTTCGTCAGTGAAAGATTCTTTCTTTAACAATTCATAATCAAAATTTTCTTGTTTATTTTGTGTTAACTTAAGTTCTTTAGCAACGTTTTTCAATGAATTAGACCTGAATCCGCCATATTTCATTAATCCGCCCCTTTTTAATATTATTTTGTACAAATCAATATCTTTCGTATAATTATAATTTTTTCTGTAAATACGCGAAATGATTTTAATATCAAACTCGTCACCGTTGAACGTTATGAAAATGTCGTGCGAGTCCAATATATTTTTAATTTTCTGTTCGTTTCCTTTGTACATCAAATTAAAATATTCGTTAGTCATGTACGAATAACCATGGAAACTAACAATATTGGCTTTAGAAACGTCAACAGAGTCAGTTTCTAAATCGAATACAAGTTTGTTGGGGTTTTCTTTATTCAATACTGGTATGTGCATTTGCCATCGCCTCCACCATTTTAAAATGTTTCTCATATACGTGTAAACTAGACGCATAATGGTTATATGTTCCCATTGGTATTCCTGTCGCTTCACTAACTGTTCGTAATACTGATACAAACCACGGGATATCGTATGTTAATCCGAATATAAGGTCGTTACTTCTCATGAGTACTACCATGTCAAGTTTACCATTACGTACAACGAATTGCTGTGTCAACGTGCACACAAAATCTTTAACACCTTCGTACTTATGCCGTGGTTGGTTATAATTGATGACAGCTTGCCTAGTATGTTTATCCTTTTTCAATGAATTTATACACCATTCCACTTGAGATTTGCCTGACCATTTCTCAATAAGAGCTAAAAATCCGTAATTTGAATTAATAGTTCCGTTAGAATCTGCCAATGTTGTCCAGAATTTCGAATATTTATGGATATCTTTAGCCAATAAACTACCACTATTGTACCATTCCATCTCACCCATTAGATATCTAATGTTAATATCGCGTTCTGGTAATGATACGACAGGGTTAGAGACATCTTCTATGATAAGCCATGCATCACATAGCTCCATGGTTAAAAGTCCTCTAGGGTCATTTCTGTGACCTTCTGACAATAGTGCCTTTGATACCTTTACAAACACTTCGTTAACATTTTGTCCTTTAATTATCACTACCATAGTAACCTCTTCTATCGTTTTTTTCGCGTATTTGTGCAGAATAATCATTTATTTGACTTTCTGTTAATCCTCTCATGTATAATAATTGAGTCGCTGCGTGTAAAACATCGAAAATCTCTTCGTCCACGTTCGTACCACGTACAACCGCATCACGTATTTCGTCAATTTCACCAACAACCACTTCAAGTTGTCTATCAAAGGAAAATTCATCTACAAATCTAGTTCTTGGAAACATATCAGTTAATTTCATTTTCTTAAAAACCTCTGTTCATGGTACAAAAGGAACATTGCATTTGTCAATACATGTTTCATATGACTAAAACCGGACTCATCATCATCCAATTCTCCCTTTCTCCAAGCTAATAAGTGCCGAAACAATGCAGCGTAATGAGTATCGATAGGACTATCAACATTCTGCCAACTGTTTGGTTTATACTTCTGTGCTCCATAAGTCAAAACTTCACCTAAAGCTTCTATAGTTTCAGGTAAAACTAACTCAAGCATAATTTTATTTGACCGTTCTTTCAACCCTTTTTCCTCTATTTTCATTTTAATTTACACCTCCATAAACAATTACGAGCTTTCTCTGGTGAAATCAAAGGAGCCATCAAATTGCTTAAAATATTTGAATCGAAATATTCGTGTGCTCTTGTATACAATTCTTTCAAAGTATCGTGCATATCAATTTTGTAATCACGTTGAGACGCGAAAGTTCCCCATACATTTTCAATAATGAAAAACTCTTCAAGAATATGTTTCAACTCATCGAAACCAAATTCTCCTATCTCACCATCGATTATATGATTAGATGCTGCTCCAACCTTTTCATCAAATACCGGTGTACTTAACAGTAGAATAGTATCCTTATTCATACACTGAACTATATTGGACAAAAACTTTCTTGCATTATGTTTACCAATGTGTTCGATGACTTCAAATGAAGCAATTATATCCCAGTTACTGTCCAGTGATAAATCTCCACACAAATCTTGTTGTTGGAATGAAACCCAAGGAACAGAGTTGTATTTCTCAATATTAGAATTTATAGTTTTGTTTCTAATATCAAGACCTACATATTTCTCTGCCTTATATCGGTTTCTGTACAACACTTCAGCTAAATTTCCAGAACCACATCCAAAATCTAAAATATTCATACCGATTTTTACCGTTTTCAAAACATGTGTCCATCTTAAAAAATGTGCAAATTGGTCTCTGTGATATACATGTCGTTCAAACGTCGTATCTGGATTTAATTGTGTTGTGTTATACATTTTAGTCCTCAGGTTTTATTTGTTTTCTTGCAGCTGTATATCCAGCACTAAACACTTTGCCGATATCTTGCCAAGAAATGCTTGGTTCTTCAGTTCGAATTGCAACAATAGCTTTTTCGACCAATAACTTTTTTATGTCGTTTTTCATTTTAGTATCCCTCCTTTTTTCTATTTTCGTTAATTTTGTTTTTACACAAAAATCGTACATAGACTTCTTCAGAAGTCATTCCTGCAGCGAGTGACAGATTAATTAAAAAATGCCAAACATCAATCAATTCTTCTTTGAAAGCTTCTTTGTTCAACTCTTGGTTCTTTTTCCAACTTTTCCAAGGTGTCTCTCTTAGAGCTTCCATTAATTCGTCGACAGCTGCTAAAGTCATCTCAGTGATAAATTTTTGATTACCAACCAAATCATTATTACCAAGTTTTACTTGTAATTCTATTTGTTTCTTAAACATTCCGTGTAGTCTTTCATCCATTTTCCGTTTCCTCCAAAGTAAAAGAGGGCAATAATGCCCAAAAAACTTACAATTTCTTTACCGAATACTGGGTATCGAATTTGTCCCCTACTTTCAAAATGCTAAGTTTAACTATTTCACCTGGCTTAACATTTTCAAAAATTGGTCTTAACTTGCTTTTTAATCGCTTACTTGATGTAGTAAACAACTTTCCACAAGCATTTCCGTCTTCTTCTTCAACATCGGCTTGAAATTCAATAACCTCGTCTCCGAACTTTTCTACTTTTACTAATTGCGGGTTTTTACAGGTTAATACTTTTTGTGTGTCTGTTTCCAACCTGACGAATGCACTACTACTTACTGCGTCGTCCCATGTTATTTGTTCTTCACTCATTTTTGTTATTCTCCGTCTGTCTGTCCTTTGGACTGACAATGACTATTATTTTCTTTAAACATCATAATAACATCACCCTCCCAGCTTTTGGTTCAAATATGATACCTGTCTTCTTTAATACATCTATTATAGAATCTATATTCTGTGAAAAGTGTTCTTCAATATCCACAATAGGAATTATATGTTGGTCGTTATTTTTAATATATTCAATAATATTTTCTTGTGTTGGTATTTTATCAATTCTGCCAATTTTTATTTCCGTTTCAGGAGAGGATTTAGCATCACTAATTTTATCACTTTTTTTTCTCGGGAAAGTGAATATTTTTCCCTGGCCACATGTCTCACTTTGAATTGGCAGTTTTTGGTCACTTTTAAACACAAATTGACTGTTTTGCCTATTCTCACTTTCAATATTGTGTGAATTTTCAATATTCTCGGGATTTTCATTTTTTTCCCGAGAAATGTCTTTTTTAGCACAATCTCCGTTTTCCAAATTGGCAGAGTCAAAATACTGTTCCCAATATTGTATCTTTTTGATGATTTTTTCGTTAGTTTCAAGTTCTTTTTGTGATGGTAAATTTATAATTTTAACAGCTTTATTTATATTAATACTATATATCGCAGCCTTATTTTGGGCATTATCTGACATGATAAAACCTAAATTCTCAAGGTGTTTTAGCTGTTTATATGTATGGTCATAACTTTTATTAGTATTTCTCTGGATATCTGAGACAGTAAACTCATCACTGAAAGAACTATTTTTTATTATATTTAATATATCAATTTGTGCAATAGTTAACCCAGTAAAGGTAGCACCTAATATATTTTGCGATAGTTCTTTTGCAATATTATAATCTTCAAAATCAGCTAATAAGTATTTGTTTCCATCAATTGTAACACATTTTCTCTGATATTGGTGTAAATGTGTTACAGATTTAATTAATGTTAAAAATTTGGTATAATCACGTCTTGAACGTACATCAACATCAGGAATATTAAAGACATCTTTGTCACAAAACGGTATTTTAATATGGAAATCATTTTTCAGACATTTAAGCATTTCTTTGATTTCTCTGATACCAATAACATTTTTTTTAACAATTGTATTATTAATTTTATCTTGATATTCTAAGATTTGTGACGTTTGACTTTGGCTTAAATCCATACTTAATGGCCAGCATCTATTAAGTAATTGGTCTCCAATATCTCCTTCTGCTTGACATGTCATAAATACTGGTTGTCCTTTAGTTTTTATTATAACATTTGCTTTAACAACAGTTCCATCAGGTTGTTTAACATCTTCAACAGTCATTAGTGAAATCAAACCTTCAGACATCCAAACTCTTAACTGTTCAGTTACTTCATCAGCACCTTGCATTTCTTCAACGAATATTATTTTACCTGTCATATCATCTTTAAAATAATTTAATGATGATTTTGTCAATCTACTGAAAATTTTATAATCCTCACCTTCATCACCAAACATGTTTAGAATACGTTTAGCTACATAACTTTTTCCAGATGATGAATCTGATGCTAATATAATATTTTGTGGTGTATCATCACCTAATAGCTTCTGGTCATCATCTTTAGAAAAATCCTTTGTTAATATCAATAAAAATAATAACATTGATGATTTAACCTCTCCAACTATTTCTGTTGAAAACACTTCTTGTATTTTTTTAATTAAAGTTGTACTTTTTAATAATTCTAATGATTTTTTATTTTTTGATAAACAAAACTCACAAATTGCATCATCATGAACATCTAAATCTTTTAATTGAGAACAGTTCCAAAATACTGTTTCTTGTGAATATACCCAATCCATCCATTGTTCAGCTTCAGAAATATTAAATCGATGTCCACTTTGCGAACATTTGCTTACATAATCTTCAAGTAACGCAAAGGTGTTTGCTTTAGATAATCTGTCGATTTTACAAGCTACAGATATAATGAAAGCACCCATACCTCTATTCCCGAGTTCAGTACCTTCTCGTATCTTAAGAACACCATCAATTTCACGATAGTTTATTTTCAAATATTGATTTTTTAATGGTTGTTCATCTTTATCTTGAGCAATTTTAATAAAATTTTTCAAATAAGTAGAAAGCTCATAAATATCAATATCAAAAGCTATTAATTCATCAGGAAATTTAACATTTTCAAATTCTTTAACTGATATTTTCTTTTTACTAAAATCTTCCTTTGACAAATATGTTTTATATTTTGTTTCATAAGTTTCATCTGTTTTAAGTTTAATTTTACGACCACCACAATCTCTTATTAAATGTGATGTACCTGCATAATAGTTGAACTTGATAACTTTTTCATCAACATATTTACCATGGAAAATATCTTCAATACCAGCTTCCTCAAGAATAAGTTTCCAGAACCAGAGTCTAATATGTTTAGGTATGAATCCATAACTTGCAGCATTTCGCAAAAGTTCTTTATGTTCTTTAGATTCAGTTTTTAACATATTAAAAAAAACATGAATATGAAGACCTTTACCACCTGTTGCGTATATATAGTGTGGAATTTTTCTATTTTCAAGAGCTTCAACAACAAGTTTTGCTTTAGCATAATTTTTTACGTAAGAACTCCAATCAAAATCAAATACTATTTCATTGAGAAGTACATTTCTCTCATCATGTATTTCAAATTTACCAACATTATATCGATAACCCGGCTTGTACTCTTTGTTTTTTTTTAATACAAGGTTTGCTACCTGTATCTGTACAAGCGAAATCGCCTCAATCTTCTGTATGTATTCTTGTTGTTTGTTCATCTATAACACCATCACCACTTTTTTCTACCCAAATTGCTAAATATTTACCATGTTTTCCTTTTTTCGCTTGAAAGCAAAAAGTATCCTGGTCTTTTCCATTTACAAAATCCAAAAGTTCAGGTGGAATTGTGATAGCCAGAGATGCTCCTTTAAATCCAAGTTTACGTTTAAAAGTTACTTCATCTTCCATTTTTTTGTTATGCCTCCGAAATGTTATAATAGTTAGAATGTGAACTCCTTTATAAATGTTTATATTATGCATAACATATTTTGTATAATACTTATATATACTTAAGAATATAAACATTTATATACTGGTATGCATTATCTTATAATATCAAGACAAATAACATAATATGTTTGGTCAAGATGGAGACAAAAATGAAATGTGCAAAATGTAACAGAATATGTGATATTGAAGACAAATATTGTGACGGGTGCGATTCCGTATTAGATTTATTAGAGGAAGAAGAATGAAATCACTCAATGAATATGACATTTGTGATAATTGTAAAAACGCTACAAGTTTTATGATGCTTTGTGCACCATGTTTTATGATACTAAAAAGAGAAGGAGAAAAAGAAAATGGAAAAGACTGAAAACAATGAAGAACAAAAGAATTTTAGAATTAACATCAAGCAATCCTCTAAAGGATTTGCATATTATGATGTTACTGTACGTGCAGATGACGAGATGATGCTATCTCAACGTATGCTTACAGCTTTAGAAATAGCTGAAAATACATGTAATAAGATTAATGACGGGAGGAAAGTAGAATGAAAACTAAAATAATGGTTGTTGAAAGTGAAGATATACAAGATTTTCAAAAACAAGTAAATAACGCGAATGATTTGTTTAATGTGTTTGCGACTCAGAGTCATGTAACAATGGTTCTTGACAAATTAGTTTATACAGCTGTAATATTTTTTAGGTGCTAAAAATGGAAGGAACAGATTTAAGCAGTGAAAAGATTAAAGAATTGTACGAGCAAAGTATTTTAGAACTAACACGGAGGACAAAATGAGACTAATTTCAGACAAGAATTGGAGAATACTTCAGAACCTTGAAGATTACAAGAAAGATTTAGAAGCAAAACATAAAGGTATGCGTGATGAAGTGGCCGAGATACATTCCCGTTCTATGGATAATTTTATACAATCTGCTAGTATGGTAAACGACCAACTAAAAGATGACATTGCTAAACAGCGTGAACTTATCACAAAATTGTACTGTGATATTGATAAACTACAAAAAATTAAGAAACGAGGAATAACAAAATGAAAAAAGAAATTGAAACAATGAAGTTTTCATGGAAAACAGCAAAACGAGTAGGAGTATATTTATTAGTAGCGGCAGCATTTTTGGAAGCTTATTTTTCAGAACCGACAACAGTAATTTACCAAATATACTATATGACTGAAGGAATATTTTTGATATTAGGTGCAATATTATTATACATAAGTTCGAGGTAAATAGATGGCAAACATGACTAAAATATTTGAGAACATTCCTACAGGTAAACGTGGGAAACCGTTACTCAAAGAAGTAAAACCTAAGTGGAAAAGATTAGAACAGGAGTAATTCGCTAAACAGCACTTGAAAAACAAACCCACTAAAACAAGGGAGATAGGGAAACCTTAGGTGAGCTTCCATCAAGTAACGCAACCAGACTCTCGTAAACTCGCAAGTTTATCATTTATTCCTAAACGTTTGGTTGTGCTGGGCGAGTATCACACTTAAGTGGTGAGTCCGGGAGTTTTTTTATCAAACCAACCACCTCTCTCTTTCGGGCTCATCACTTACTTTTAACATGGAGGACACAATGAAAGAAATGATAGAAAAGTTTTTTGACACATCAAAGGGATTTTATAGTAATGGGAGTTATTTTCCTAGTAAAAAAGAAATAGAAGATAGGTTGGGTAAAGATTATTTCAAACCGCAAACGGAGGACACACAATGAATAAACGAAACGCATTGAAGAAATATGAAGAAATTAGAACGTTAGAAACTAAACGTGACCAAGTCAAGGCACTGTTTGATGACACAGAACAAATGACCACAGGCATTATTGAATTGTTTACAGGTCACCTCGATAGTCGCAGACTTACTCGTTCCATGCACACTTTTGAAAATGGGATTGATTTGGTAAGAGTGTTGTTAAAAGCTGAAGTTTACGATTTAAGTGAAAAAATTGATGAGATTACAAGTGAATTAAAGGAAGCGAAATATCCAGTCAGTGGGGATGTTTGCAAACCAGAAGATTTGATAAGATTGAGGTGAAAGGGGATGATATGTAAAATAATAGGACATAAATGGATTAAAGACGTAACAATATCGTTTTTTGCAGAAGATTATATTTATTGCAAAGCGATAACAGCACAACGATGTAAAAGATGTAAAACTACAGTGTTCGAAACTGAAGTATTTGCGGTTAATGTATCAGGAAAAAGGGGTATATCTGAATTTTCATTTTTTGATGAATGATTGATGACACAGTGCACAGACTGGTCTAGACCAATTATTAACAAAAATAAATTGTTTGTACTCGCAATGCGGACAGTTTACTTTTTCGGTTTTACGAAACTGTGTAATGCTAATCCGCCTGCAATAAGTGCTACTAATTCAACATACTGTGAATATCCAAGTGAACCTAGAACTGCTGCTAATGCGCTAAGTCCTGCTGCCCATACACGTCTTTGTTTGAACCAAAAACATACTTTCTGTACTATACTTTTTTTAATTGCTTTTTTTACCATTTTTATAATCTCCCCTCGACATCTAACAATGCCAATTGTTTTCTAACTTCGTGTTCAATCTTGTGGTCTTCTTGAGAATGGACAATTTTCTGATGAACATAATCCAAAGAATAATTGTCATCACCCATATTACCCAGTTTACACGTTTGAACTTGAGTATCATCTGAACCTTCTGGGTCATATAATACGTTCAACAAATGTAAACCTTTGTGAACATCTAACAGATACGTTTGGTTTGAATCTGTAAAATTTTCACCAGTCAAAGGATGATTAGACCTGTGCCATCCCTCGCATACTAAATCGTTTAAAAACTTCATTAGTTCCTCGCAAAATTATATTTAAAAAAAAGAAAAAAAAGAAATAAACGCTTACGCGTCTTCTTCCCAAGCGTCTACAATTTCTGCTTCGCCATCTTCAACTTCGATTTCAAAAATGAATCTTACTTTTTCATCTTCTTCATCATCTTCGACTTTAGCTAAAAGTTCAAATGTGTACTCGTCTCGGTCAAAATCAGAACTTGATACTTCGAGGTCTTCAAAATCGTTATAGATTCTTACAAATCTCAAATCATCTTCATCGCCGAATAGGTCTTCATCATCAAGATAATCTAAACCTTGTTCTTCTAACTCATCAAGTGCTACTAATAGTGCTGCTTCTTCAGCTGCAACTTCATCTTGACATTCTCGAACATCATCAAAGAATAATCGGTCACACGCTAACTGTGCAAATGTCATATCTTCTACTGGAACTTCAACGGTAACGTTAACTAATTCTGTCACGTTAACTTCTTTAATAACTTCAACTGGTACATCAACATATTCAACAACCTTCAAAACTTGTGGTTCTGGTTGCATAGCAAAGCCTGCTGCTCCACCTAATAGTAATCCTGCTGCTAATCCACCAACTGCGAACATAGCTGCTACTTTTTGTAATCTCTTCATTTTATGTTTCCTCCATTTAATGAATATAAGTTCAAAATGCTTTCATAGTATTTAAATAATACTCTATTCATTTATAAACTCACTTTCTTGACAATTTTAGTATTTTATTGCACAAATCAGCAACTTTCCATTTAGATTTTACGTTCCAGTCATCTGCCATGACTAAAGTACTTATCTTGTACGCTGAGTGATTAATTGTGCTAAGGTCATCATCACTTACCATTTTTATATTTTCTTAAAATCCTCTTTTGAGACAGTGATTGAATTCTGTGCCCAAGATAATTCTTCATTAAACGTAAACCATATCGTTCCATAGACAGGATTAATTTTCATTGGCCTTACTGCAAAATCTCTTATTGACTTTGCCCTATGATACGTACTTTCAACAGTGTACCATTTACAATCTTTGTGTAACCAGATAAGATAGAAATGTCCACCTGCTGATGAAGGGATTGTGCCATACCTATTCACGTTACCTGCAACACATTTGAGTCTGTGCTTATGGTTGTCCCACTGATAAATCATTTTAAGAATCTCTCTGATGATGTTATATTCTAATATACCCCAATCATCACAGTCACCTAGAGCTCTTTTAAGGGTGTTAGAGGGACTTTGCCAATCTTCTGACTTATCTATCACATACTTGAAAACTTTATCTTTAAACATATGTTCTATCCACGTGAGAACGAACAAAGGTATATTGTCAACTTTCTCAGCAGTAATGTTGTTATTTTCAATAATATAGTCAGCTATAGCCGTCAATTCTTTAGACTGTTTATATTTCAGATAGTCGCACACACTAATTCTTATCGGAGCTTTGTAAAATACTTTGCGTTGTTGCCACTTATTATTCCAGTACTCAGCGTCAAGAAGCGAAGGAATATTACTCTCCTTCTTAGCGTCTTCTAGCTCTATCAATAATGAGTTCACATCTAGTTTTAATTGAGAAGTTAATGATGTAGACTTGTCAAGTTCTGTTTTTAACCTGCCCACTTCAAAACGTGTAAGTTCAAGTTTACCTGGAAGATTACGCCAATAATGTATCCAGTCGACAAGTCCTTTGAACTTTTTCTCGATTATGTGTATCATTGTTTATAGATTTGACCTGTCTTGTTTGTAAAGGTCACCTGTTTGGATGTACATAATTTTCCC